>Ga0307510_10000677_pt1 | contig 34775 bp, 27 predicted proteins | sample 12_EM_MG_FD_207224 | JGI IMG/M metagenome (GOLD analysis project Ga0307510, IMG submission 207224) | Populus trichocarpa ectomycorrhiza microbial communities from riparian zone in the Pacific Northwest, United States - 12_EM | ecosystem: Host-associated > Plants > Roots > Unclassified | place... | reverse complement strand
GATGACGTCGAGGTTGTGCTCGATCACGACGATGGTGTTGCCGGCGTCGCGCAGCTGGTGCAGCACGCGCAGCAGCAGGTCGATGTCGGCGAAGTGCAGGCCGGTCGTGGGCTCATCGAGGATGTACAGCGTGCGGCCGGTGTCGCGCTTGCTGAGTTCGAGCGCGAGCTTGACGCGCTGCGCCTCGCCGCCCGACAGCGTGGTCGCGCTCTGGCCGAGCCGGATGTAGCCCAGGCCCACGTCGAGCAGCGTCTGCAGCCTGCGCGCGATGTTGGGCACCGCGTTGAAATACGCATGCGCGTCTTCCACCGTGAGGCCCAGCACCTCGGTGATGTTCTTGCCCTTGTAGAGCACCTCCAGCGTCTCGCGGTTGTAGCGCTTGCCGTGGCACACGTCGCAGGGCACGTACACGTCAGGCAGGAAGTGCATCTCGACCTTCAGCACGCCGTCGCCCTGGCAGGCCTCGCAGCGGCCGCCGGCCACGTTGAAGCTGAAGCGGCCTGCGCCGTAGCCGCGTTCCTTCGCGGTGTTCATCTCGGCGAAGAGTTCGCGGATCGGCGTGAACATGCCGGTGTAGGTGGCCGGGTTGCTGCGCGGCGTGCGGCCGATCGGACTCTGGTCGACGTTGATGACCTTGTCGAAGCTGTCGATGCCCTCGATCGCATCGACTGGCTCCGGCTCGGCATGGCTGCCGTAGAGCTTGCGCGCGACGCTCGCATACAGCGTGTCGTTGACCAGCGTGCTCTTGCCCGAGCCCGACACGCCGGTGACGCAGGTCAGGAGGCCCATCGGGATGTCGACGCTGACGTTCTTCAGGTTGTTGCCGCGCGCATTCTGGATGCGCAGGAACTGCGGCTCGTCGCCCGCGGGCTGCGTGTGACGCAGCTTGGGCACCGCGATGCGCAGCGCGCGCGCAAGGTAGCGGCCGGTGAGCGAGTCGGGGTTCGCTGCCACCTGCTGCGGTGTGCCCTGCGCCATCACGCGGCCGCCGTGCACGCCGGCGCCGGGGCCCATGTCGATGACGTGGTCGGCGGCCATGATCGCGTCTTCGTCGTGCTCGACCACGAGCACGCTGTTGCCGATGTCGCGCAGGTGCCGCAGCGTGCCGATCAGACGCTCGTTGTCGCGCTGGTGCAAGCCGATGCTGGGCTCGTCGAGCACGTACATCACGCCGGTCAGGCCCGAGCCGATCTGCGATGCGAGCCGGATGCGCTGCGACTCGCCGCCCGAGAGCGAATCGGCGTTGCGGTCCAGGCTCAGGTAGTTCAGGCCGACGTCGTTCAGGAACTTCAGCCGCGAGCGGATCTCGCGCACCACCTTGTCGGCGATCTCGGCCTTCGCGCCCTGCAGCTTCAGCGTCTCGAAATACGCCAGGCAGTCGCGCAGCGTGAAATGCTCGACGCTGAAGATCGGCTCCTTCGTGTCGCCGGCCACGTCGACCAGGAACACGTTGCGCGCCTCGCGCCGCAGCCGCGAACCGTGGCAATCGGGGCAGGGCTTGGCGCTCTGGTAGCGCATCAGGTCTTCGCGCACCGCCGCCGAGTCGGTCTCGCGGAAACGCCGCGCGAGGTTGGGCAGGATGCCTTCGAACGGGTGCGAGCGCTTCACGACGCGCGTCTTGCCCTTGCTGCGGCCATCGCCTTCGGCTTCGTAGACGAACTCGATGTCGGTCGTGCCGGAGCCGTGCAGCAACACCTTCTGTGCGGACGCGGGCAGTTCCTCGAACGCGGTGTCGATGTCGAACTGGTAGTGGCGCGCCACGCTCTCCAGCAGCGAGAAGGTGTAGCCGTTGCGCTTGTCCCAGCCCTTCACCGCGCCGCTGGCCAGGCTCAGCGACGGGAACGCGACGACGCGGTCGGCATCGAACACGGTCGTGTGGCCGAGGCCGTCGCAGGTCGGGCAGGCGCCCACCGGCGAGTTGAACGAGAACAGCCGCGGCTCGAGTTCGCTCAGGCTGTAGCTGCACACCGGGCAGGCGAACTTGCTGGAGAACAGATGCTCCTTCGCGGTGTCCATCTCCAGCCCGATCGCGCGGCCGTCGGCGATGCGCAGCGCGGCCTCGAAGCTCTCGGCCAGGCGCTGCTCCAGCCCGGGCTGCACCTTGATGCGGTCGATCACGACATCGATGTCGTGCTTCTCCGCCTTCTTCAGCTTGGGCACCTCGGCCGCCTCATAGGCCGTGCCGTCGACGCGAAAGCGCACGTAGCCCTTGGCCTGCATCTCGGCGAACAGCTCGACGAACTCGCCCTTGCGATCGCGCGCGACCGGCGCGAGCACCATCAGCCGCGTGCCTTCGGGCAGCGCCAGCACCGCGTCGACCATCTGGCTCACGCTCTGAGCCTGCAGCGGCAGGTGGTGGTCGGGGCAGAACGGCGTGCCCGCGCGCGCATAGAGCAGGCGCAGGTAGTCGTGGATCTCGGTGACGGTGCCGACGGTGGAGCGCGGGTTGTGCGAGGTCGCCTTCTGCTCGATGCTGATGGCCGGGCTCAGGCCCTCGATCACATCGACATCGGGCTTGTCCATCAGCTGCAGGAACTGCCGCGCATACGCCGAGAGACTCTCGACATAGCGGCGCTGGCCTTCGGCATACAGCGTGTCGAACGCGAGCGAACTCTTGCCCGAGCCGCTCAGCCCGGTGATCACGACGAGCTGGTTGCGCGGGATGTCGAGGTCGATGTTCTTCAGGTTGTGCGTGCGCGCACCGCGCACGCGGATCGCGTTCGCGACTTCGGCGGCCGGCGTCGGCGCGGGCGTCGATGTCGTCACAGCGGCTGTCGGCACAACGGAAGGAACTTCGGCGGAGGCAGGCATCGTGAAGGTGCGCAAAACCGACCATCATAGCGATCGTCGGCCGCGCGACGAAGGTCCCTGCAAGCCGCAGGCCCAGCAGGTGGCGTCGACTAGGGCGCGGCGTCGATCAGCGCGGCCCGCAGCGTGGCGACTTCTGCGGCGGTCAACGGTGAGGTTGCCGTCACGCTGCCCGGCAGCACCAGCCAGGCAGCGTCGTCCTGGACCTGGATCACCGCCCGCAGCTCGCCATCGCGCCAGAGCCGCAGGCTGTGGCCGGCGGATGCGGGCGGCGGCGTCGCGCGTGTCGTGCGCCAGTTCGCCGCCTGATCGAGCTGCGCCAGCCAGCGTTGCAGCGCGGGGCGCATCGGCTGCGCAGCGCCGCCGGCGCGTTGCCAGGTCCAGCGCGCCGCGTCGTCGATCGCCGGGGTGCGCAGAGCCTCGTCCTGACGGCGTTGCAGCATCATGGTCGGCGCGGGCGCCGGTGCGGATTTCGCGAAACCCTGGGCGGCCGGCCTGGCGGCGTTCGCGGCGCTCTCGGTGGCCGCCACAGGCGCGGGCGCTGCGGCGGCGGGCACTGCTGCAGGTACGGCTGCGGGTGAGGCCACGGCGGCAGGTGCAGGGGCGGGCGCAGGTGCAGGAGCGGGCTCGAGCGCGGGCGCCGTCACTGCGGCAGCCGGTGCCAGATCGGCATTGCGTTTGCGCGATTCGCTTTCGGCTGCGCGCGCAGGCGGCTCGGCCGCACGTTCGCGCTTCGCATCCGCGAGCGCATCGCGAGACGATGACTTCTCCGCGCGCGCGGCGCGTGGCGCGCTCTGCTTCGCCGCGGGCGCTGCCCTGTCCTGTACCTCGCCCTGCACCACACCCTGCGCGGGCGCCGGTGCTGCCGGCTCGGGCACCGAGGCCACCTCCGCCACGCGCGCTTCGCTTGCCGGCGGCGCTGCGGCGATGCTTGGCGCGGGGCGCGGCAAGGCCTCGTCGAGCGGCTTGTCCCACCACATCACACCGACCACCGTGGCCACCATCACGCTTGCGAATCCCGCCGCGACCGGCGGTCGCGCGAGCCACGACCAGAGTTGCAACAAGGGGTTCGCAGGTGCTGCGGCGGGTGCCGGCCGAACCGCGTCGTGGGCATTGCGCAGGATGCGCTCGCTGATCGACGTCGGCGGCGCGGCGTCTGCATCCGGCGCATGGCGCAGCGCCTCGCGCAGCCACGCGTCGCGTTCGGGCTCGTCGTCGCGCGGCGCGGTCATCGTGCAGCTCCGTCGGTCAGCGGCGCGAGATGCGCGCCCATGCAGGTGCGCAGCTTGCTCATCGCGTATCGCAGCCGAGTCTTCGCGGTCTCGAAGCCGACCTCCAGCGCATGCGCGACATCGTCCAGCGCCATGCCGTCGTCGTGGTGCAGCAGGAAGGCGCTGCGCTGCGGCAGCGGCAGAGTTTCCAGACACGCCAGCAGCCGCTCGCCGGCACGCCGCCAGAAGGCGAGCTCTTCGCTGTGCGGCGCGGCACTTGCGGGTGCCGGCCAGTGCTGCCACGCGGCGGTGTCGGGCTCCCAGGGCGCGCCGTCGTCGTCGGCATGGGCATCGATCGAGACCTCGCGGCCGCTGCGTCTGAGCATGTCGATCACGCGGTGATGCGCGAGCGTGTAGAGCCAGGTTCGAAAGCTCGCGCCCTGCGGCGCCCAGCGCGTGCGTGCCTGCACCACGCGCAGCCAGGTGTCCTGGAACACTTCGTCGGTCTGCGCGTTCAGCGCCGGGCCGAGCAGGCGCCGCACGAAGCGGTACAGGCCGGTCTGATGCCGCGCGTACAGCTGATCGAACGCGCGCGCATCGCCGCGCGCATAGGCGGCCATCAGGGCATCGTCGGTGAGGGGAGCGGTGGACACGTCGCGGAGTCTGCCCGAAGCGGCGGGCGGTATCGCAGAACCGAGTGATACGGCTGAAAGAATCGAATGGGGTGATCTGTGCGCAGCAGTGCGTGCCACACGGGCTTTCCCGTCCTATTTTCTAGGGAGAGCGCAGTCCTTCCCAAGCCCTGTATGGCGATCTAATATGCATTCGGCTACAGCAGCAATGCTGCGGGGAGCGTCGAATGGGCAAGGGCGGCAAGGGCAACAAGTCGACAGGGCGGAAGTCGATCGCTCGCTGGCTGCTCGCTGGGGTGGGCTTGGCGAGCGCGCTCGGTGCGAGCGCTGCGGCCCACGCGGTCACCGATGCCACGCCGCGTGCCGCGCTCGAAGCCCGCGTGATGGCCGTGCGTGCAGCGCTGCAGGCCGATGCCGAGGATGCCAACCCCGACGCGCGCAACGCCGCGCCCGACACGCGCGTCGCCCAATGGCTCAACTGGCCGAACTGGAACAACTGGAACAACTGGCCGAACTGGGGCAACTGGGGCAACTGGGGCAACTGGTTCAACCGCTGACCCCGGCGGCGAGCGGTCCAGCCCATGGTCATGGTTTCTCCGGTCCGCTGGTTCTCGCGCAAGCCCGCACCAACGCCAGCGCTGCAAGCCGCGCAGCCGGCCCGTTTCGACCCGGCCGATTTCGCGCCGGCGCTGCGCACGCGGCTGCTGATCCTGCAGCCCACGCCGTTCTGCAACATCGATTGCGACTACTGCTATCTGCCGCAGCGCGACTCGACCGCGCGCATGAGCCTGGACACGGTGCGTCTTGCGGCCGAGCGCCTGCGCGACGATGGCCTGGCCGGGCCCGAGCTCACGGTGGTCTGGCATGCCGGCGAGCCGCTCGCGATGCCGATCGCGTTCTATGACGACGCAGCTGCGGTGCTCAACGAGGTGCTCGCGCCGGCGTGCGTGGTGACGCACTCGATCCAGACCAACGCGACGCTGATCGACGACCGCTGGTGCGCGCTCTTCAAGCGCCACAACATGCGCATCGGCGTGAGTGTCGATGGCCCGCAGGCCCTGCACGACGCGCATCGCCACACGCGCAGCGGCCACGGCACGCATGCGCGCGTGCTGCGCGGCATCGCGGCGCTGCGGGCGCACCGGATCCCGTTCCACGCGATCGCGGTCGTCACGCCCGCGACCTTCGCGCAGGCCGATGCGTTCGTCGACTTCTTCGAAGCGCAGGGCGTCAGCGAGCTCGGCTGCAATTTCGACGAGGCCGAAGGCCTGCACGATCGCTCCAGCCTGACCGGCCACGAGAGTGCCCACGCCGCGTTCGTCGAGCGCCTGCTCGACCGCGCGAGTGCGGCCGGCAGCAGCCTGCGCGTGCGCGAGCTCGCGCTCGCGGCGCAGCTCGTCGCGCGGCCGCTGCCTCAGGTGCGCTGGCGCGGCCACACCACGCCGGACAACGCGCAGACGCAGCCGTTCGCGCTGATCACGCTGGCGCACGACGGCAGCTTCACGACCTTCTCGCCCGAATTGCTGGGCCAGCCGTCGACCGAGTTCGGCGACTTCGTGCTCGGCAATGTCGCCACCGGCGGCTTTCTGGAGAGCGCGCGCAGTGCGCGCTTCGAGCGCCTGTGGGCCGCGGTCCGGCGCGGCACGCGCGAATGCGAAGACCACTGCGCGCACTACGCCTTCTGCGGCGGCGGCGCGCCGGCGAACAAGCTCTACGAGAACGGCGACATCGCCAGCGGCGAAACGCTGTACTGCCGCACCATGGTCAAGCGGCCGTTCGATGCGATGCTGGCCCGGCTGGAGCGAGGCCGCGCTGCGGCGCATCCGCAGGTCGCAACGCGAGGATTTGCCGATGCCTCCTGAAGACTCCGTGCTGATGCCCGCGCCCGTGCTGGCCCGGGCGCCGCGTTATCTCGAATGCGCGTACAGCGTGTTCATCAGCTTCGCCACGCTCGACAACGACGCCTACAACCGCTTCGTCGCGAACTTCCGCGACGAGCTCGTGCAGGCGCTGCCGGGGCGGCTCAAGGGCAACAAGATGGCGCCGGTGCACTTCACCGGCTTCGAGCCCAAGGTCTCGGGCTCGCTCGGGACGCTGCTGGTCGAGGCGGTCGAACAGTCGTTCGCGATGTTCGTGTTCGTGCACGACAACTACCTCGCGTCCACATGGTGTCTGAAGGAGCTCGAATACTTCAAGGCCAAGGTCGGTGACGCGGGCTTTCGTGAACGGCTGTACGTGATCGCGATGTCCAAGGACGCGATCACCGAGCTGACGACGAGTGCGCACTGGAAAGCGCTGTGCCCCTTCGACGATCTCGTCTGGATGCCGTTCTTCAGCAAGGACGACGAAGCCGAGCCGGTGCGCGTCTACGCGAGCTTCTCGGAGGACCGCAAGGTCGCGTCCGAGCAGTTCTGGACGCCGTTCACGAAGGTGGTGACCGACGTCGCGAAGAAGATTCGCGCGTCGGTGGACACCGAGCCGCGCGCGCCAGCCTTCCCGGTGAACGCCACGCCGGCGGCGGTACCCGCCGGCGTGGTGCGCACCGAGCCACCGAGCGCCGTGCCGGCCGTTGCGGCCACCGTGCCCGCGGCGCCGCAGGACGAGCTGCTCGTGCGCATCTACATCGAGGCCAAGCCGCAGCAGGGCAAGCTGTCGGAGCTGCTCGGCCTGTGCATCGCGTCGCACTGGGGCCCGATCGTGAAGCGGCTGGGCATCGATCCGGAGCTCTACCTGCGCGCGACCAACCTCGAGCTGACCGACATCGACGAGCGCCCGCTGCTCGACGACGCGCACGGCGTGGTGCTGCTGTGGAGCCGCAAGACGCCCGATGCGCTGGCGGCGCAGATCAAGAAGGTCGAGCCCAAGCTGCGCGGCCCGACGCCGGCGCCGGGGCTGATCGCGTATGTGATGGAAGGCCCGAACGACCAGCCCTCGGGCCCGGCCATCGGCAACTGGAACGTGGTCCGCTTCCTGCCCGACGGCGACGACGCGGTGACCGTGCTCGCCGAGGACAAGGCCTTGCTCGACGCGTTTCTAGAAGGCGTGCTGACGCGCAAGCGCACGGCGGATACCCAGCTCGCCGGGCCCGCCACATGACGCCGGGCCACGACACGCCGGCCGCCTTCCGCGTGCCGACCGAGCCCTATCCGGGGCTGCGGCCCTTTCTCGATCACGAATCGGCGCTGCTGCTCGGCCGCGGCCGGCAGATCGACGAGGTGATCGCGCGGCTGGGCAAGTCGGGCTTCGTCGCGGTGATCGGCGGCTCGGGCTCGGGCAAGTCGTCGCTGATCCGCGCCGGCGTGGTCCCGGCCTTGCGCGGCTTCGGCATCCGCACGGCGGGCGACTACTGGGTGCCGGTGGTGTGGACACCGGGCACGACCAAGCGTGCCGCCGACGACGCTGCGGCGACACCTGACGAACCGGTCGCGCCAGCGGCGTCGGTGCCGCCGCCGTCGACGCCGGTCACGCGGCTGGCGTGGAAGTTCTCCAAGGTGCTCGCGCCTGCGGCCGAGTGCAACGCGCGCCGCCGCGAGCGCGAGGCCGAACGCGTCGGCAGCGGCAGCAGCAGTCCTGGCGCGGCACCCGCAGCGCCGAGCGCCGAGGTGCAGGAGGCGACGCGCCGCGAGGACATCGCCGCGCTGTTCCGCCAGGGCGGCTTCTCGCGGCTGGTCAGGGAAATGTCGGAGGAACTGCCGCGGCTCGGGCCGCAGCCGGACGACGCGCGCTTCCTGTTCGTGATCGACCAGTTCGAGGAGCTCTTCCACCCGAACAATCACGGAAACGCCGATGCCGCGGCGGTCATCGATGCGGTCGTCAACCACTTCTTCGATCCGCATCCGCGCTGCTTCGTCGTGCTGACGATGCGCAGCGAGCACCTCGCCGACTGCGCCGGCTACCTCGAGCTGCCGGATGCGATCAACACCTCGTCCTACCTGGTGCGCCGCCTCGACGAGCGCGAGCTGCGCGAGGCGATCGAAGGACCGGCGAAGTATTTCCTGCGCATCGAGCGGCGCGGCCAGATGGCGGCCGCCGACCTGCCCGACGACGTCGTGTTCGACGAGGACGTGGTGCAGCGGCTGCTCGACGATGTCGGCGACATCACCGGCGATCCCGACCACCTTCCGCTGTTGCAGCACGTGCTGGCGCGCACCTGGGAGTCGGCCTGCGTGCGCACGCAGGGCGTGCAGCAGGTCCGGCGCGTGCCGGGTCGCATCGAGTGGGCCGATCTCGAGCATGCGGTCGATCCCGCAGCCACGCAGTCAGCCGGCTGGCTGCGCAGCGCCAAGACGACCAACGCGCTGCGCGACAGCCTGGAGAACTGGGCGCAGGAGGCCTATCGCCAGCGACCGCCCGAAGAGCAGGCGCAGATCGACCGCGTGCTGCGCCAGCTCGCGTTCAAGGACCCGAACAACGGCCAGTACACGCAGCAGCGGCTGGAGGTCGACAACGCGCATGTGTTCGACGGCCCGGCTCAACCCAAAGAGCGCCTGCGCGCTCTGCTGCAGCACGGCTTCCTGGACAGCGTGAACTACCTGTTCTGGGACACCGAGAACCCGGACCACGTGACACTGAAGGTCTCGCACGAATCCTTCATCCGCGGCTGGCGGCATTTCCGCGATCTGGTGGACGAGGAGGCGAATCACTTCGACGAGTTCGTCGGATTGCTGCGCAAGTGCGTGAGCTGGAGCCGCAGCACCGATGCGCGCACGCGGCAGCGCAACCTGCTGGAGAAGTCGGACTTCGACCGCCTGCAGGCCGCCGGCCTCGTGCCGGTGTTGTCGCCCGGCAAGATGCGCGACGACTGGTTCGACACGCTGGCCGAGTACCGCGACCGCGACCGCTTCGCCGGCGCGCGCGAGGCGCTCGACGCTTTTGCATTCGCCTCGCGCGAGCGGCTCGACCGCGTCAACAACACGCGCCGCCGGCTCGTCGGCAGCGTCGCGCTCGCGATCCTGGTGGCGGCCGTCGTGCTGCCGGTCGCCGCGTATTCGTACTTCGTGCAGAGCCCGGCGATGGACCGCATCGCCGAGTACGCACGCGCACGCGATCTGGTGCAGCGCAACTCCGACAAGGGCCAGTACGCGTCGATCGACGACCCCGGCAGATTGCTCGCGAACCTGGTGCAGGCCGCGGCCACCTTCGATAAAGGCGAGCAGACCAACATGGCCATCGCGTTCTCCGAGCGCGTGGCCGATGTGTTTCGCAGCTGGGGCTTCAACGTCACCGGCACGAAGCGGCTGCTGGCGTTGACGACCTCGGAGCCGGAAGCCAACGGCACGATACGCCGCATGCTGACCAACAACGCGTGGCCGGTCGGACCGGCGGCGTCGAGCGCGCGGCCGGCGGTGCGCGAGTGCACACTGGTGGGCCCGGACGGCAAGAGCGTGGGCGGGCAGGTGTTTCGGCGTCGCGGGTCGGACCGCGCGATTCTGGTGGCGCCGCCGCAGCCCGGCTCGGGCGGCCCGACGACGCTGTACGAGGTCACGATGGAGCGGCAGGGCGAGCGCAAGGGCAGTTGCAGCAATGTGCGCACGCTGCTGGATTTCCCGCCCGGCTACGAGCCCGCGATCCTGTTCGACGAGAACACCGAGCATGTCGCAGTGGCGGTGAGCGGCGGTGGCGCGAGCCCTGCGAACGTCACGCTGTACACCGTGACCTGGGCGCCCAGCCCGGACAACAAGTCGCTGATCGCGTCGTTGCGGCTGCGCAGCCAGGTCACCGATCCCGAGGTGGTGGCCCATGTGCGCAACGAGCTCGCGCAAAGCGAGGCCGGTCGCCAGGGCGCCCGCGCGACCGCGGTCACGACCGTGCGGCTGCCGGGCGGCGCGGCCGCGGCGGTCGACGGCCACGGCTGGCGCCTGTTCTCCGAAGCGGCGCAGCGCGTCGACGACGAGCGCGCGACCTGGGTCGCGCTGGTCGAACCGGGCGCGGTGTGCAGCCGGCTCGAAGACGTGCTGAAGGCCGGCGTGCAGCCCGGCTTCCAGTCGGTCATGCATGAGCATGGCGACCGCTGCTTTGAGATCCAGCGCGGCAATCCGGAAGGCATGGGCAGCAACAACGGCGCGTCGCCGACGGACGAGGCCGTGCTGGTCGCGGTGTATGCCAAGCCGCTCGATGTCGACAAGCTCCGCGTCGGCGATGCGCCGCCCGCGGCGATCGCGAGCCTGTCGGGCTTCGGCCGCTTCGCGCGGGAGAACAGCGCGACCTGGCTGGTCGGCGTGGGCGGCGACTTCGATGGCTGGATCGCGCGCAAGGATCACGGCACACAGGGCGAACGAATCTACGCCGCGCCGTGGAGCACGCCGGCGCTGAAGCGCCTGGCGCAAGGGGTGCTACCCGCGGGGGGCGTGCCTCCGGCGATGCCTTTGGCGCGTGCGCGGCCGTCCATGCCCGCGGCGAGTGCGCCGCCATCGGTGTCTGCCGCGAGTGCCACGGAGGCCCTGCCGGCGCCGGCCGCTTCCGCGCTCGGCTCGCGCTGAGGCGCCGCGCGCGGCGCGGCTAGCGTGCGTTCACGTGCAGTGCGGTGGCGCCCGCGGCCAGCGTGGCGGCGGCTGTCGCCACCGGCGCGGGGCTGTTCCCCGGCAGCGCGGCTTCGAGCGCCGCGACCATCGGGCTGTTCCTGGCCTTGGCCATCGCGATGACCGACTGCGACGGATCGGCCGGCAGCTTGGCGCGCGGGTCGGCGCCGCGTGCCAGCAGAAAGCCCACCATGTCGGCCTGGCTCGCCGGATACGCGAGATAGCCCGGCGTCAGCACGCGGGCCAGCGGCACCCAGCCGAGTTGTCGATCCGGCACCTCGTTGGCCAACCGCGGCACGCGTGCGAGCCACCAGTCGAGCGCGGCCCAGTCGCTGGTGCGCAGCGCCTCTTCGAAGCCGGAGGCGCGCTGGCCCTCGTAGCCGTCGAGCGCCGCGGCGGCGCGGTGACCGCGGGCTTCGAGCGCGGCCGAGATCGGCGCGCCGATGTCGCTCGGGTGCAGTGCAGAGAGCGGGCTGAATGCAAGCCTGCCGGGTTCGAGCGCGCCGTTGTCGACCCAGACCGCGAGCGTGGCGTCCAGCCCGGCCTTGCGGCTGGCCGGGCAGCTGAGCCAGCGCACGACATCGTGGTGCACCGCGCGCGGGTCGTTCTGCGCCAGCGTCATCAACGCATCGCGCACCTCGGAGGTCGCGGCCTCGAGGCTGGGGCAGTCGTTGGACTGCGCGAGCGCGACGATGGGCGACTGCGTGCAGCGGGCCGGGCGCGCGCCCGCGTCCAGCAATCCGGGCAGCGCCGGCCACAGGCGCGGATCGCGAGCGGCGATGGTCAATGCGCAGGCGCCGAACGGGCTGGTGGCGAGATCGCGCGCCTTCAGGCTGCCGCTGACGAATTCACCGCAGCGCGGGCTCAGTGCGCGCTCGACGCTGTCCAGCGCGTTGCACGGCGCGGGGTCGCCTTCGGTGAGCTTGCCATGCAGGTGTTTGACGATCTCCCACGACATGCTGGTGTCGCTCGCGACGCCGGCGGCGCTGAGCACCAGCGAGGTCGTCGTGCAGCCGCCCAGAGCGAGCAGGCCCAGGACGGTGGCGGTGACAGCGGCCCAATGTGCCAGGCGATTCATGCGTGCTCCGGATCGGCGACCGCTCGAACATCCGAACGGAAACGAATCGTAGAGGCGCGCCGCGATCTTGAATGTGCGTTAGTGCACGGCATTCCGCCGCGGCTGTAAGCGTTGGTATCGCCCGGCGCGGTCAGGCGTCGAGCACGCGCAATATTTCGCGGCCGTAGGCCTCGAGCTTCTTCGCGCCGACGCCGCTGATCTCGCCGAGCGCGTCCAGCGTGTCGGGCTGGGCCTTGGCCATCTCGGCGAGCGTGGCGTCGTGGAACACGATGTAGGCCGGCAGGTTGTGCTCGCGCGCCACTTCGGCCCGCCACGACTTCAGTGCCTCGAAGCGCTGCAGTGCGGCGTCGTCCAGCGGCAGCGGCGGCGGCTTGTCCTTGCCGCTGCCGCCGCGCGCGCTGCGCGTCACGCGGCCGGTCTTGCTCGAACGCTTGGGCGTGTCGCTCGGCTGGCGCAGCAGCATCTGCACCTCGCCGCGCAGCACTTCGCGCGCGGTGGGCGTGAGTTCGAGCGTGTTGTATTCGCCTTCGGTGCGCAGGTAGCCGAGCGCGATCAGCTGGCGCAGCACGACGCGCCACTGCGCCTCGGCGATGTCGGCGCCGATGCCGAAGGTGCTGAGCGATTCGTGGCCGCGCTGCGTGACCTTCTCTGTCGCCTTGCCGCGCAGCACGTCGATCAGGTGCGCCGCGCCGTAGCGCTGGCCGCCGTTCTGATGGAAGCGGTAGACGCAGCTCAGCGCCTTGCGCGCGGCCTCGGTCGCGTCCCAGGTGGCGGGCGGGTTCAGGCAGTTGTCGCAGGCGTTCTGGTACGCGGCGCAGCGCTCGCTCGCCTCGCCGAAGTAGGCGAGCAGCCGCACGCGCCGGCAGTCGTGCGCTTCGGCGAGCGTGAGCAGCGCGTCGAGCTTGCCGCGCTGGCCGCGCTTGAATTCCTCGGCGGCCGGGCTCTCGTCGATCATTCGGCGCTGGTTCACCACGTCGGCCAGGCCATAGGCCATCCAGGCGTCGGCGGGTTGACCGTCGCGGCCGCCGCGGCCGGTCTCCTGGTAGTAGCTCTCGATGTTCTTCGGCAGGTCCATGTGCGCGACGAAGCGCACGTCGGGCTTGTCGATGCCCATGCCGAACGCGATGGTCGCGACCATCACGATGCCCTCTTCGCGCAGGAAGCGGTCCTGGTGCTTCTTGCGCACGCCCGCATCGAGGCCGGCGTGGTACGGCAGCGCGCTGAGGCCTTCGTCGTTGAGCCAGGTCGCGGTCTCCTCGACCTTCTTGCGCGACTGGCAGTAGACGATGCCGGCGTCGCCCTCGTGCTCGTCCTGGATGAAGCGCAGCAGCTGCTTGCGCGCGTCGTCCTTCTCGACCACCGAGTAGCGGATGTTCGGGCGGTCGAAGCTGCTGATGAAGACGCGCGCCTCTTCGAGCTGCAGGCGCGTGATGATGTCGGCGCGCGTGAGGTCGTCTGCGGTCGCGGTCAGCGCGATGCGCGGCACGCCGGGATAGCGCTCGTGCAGCACGTTCAGCGACAGATAGTCTTCGCGGAAGTCGTGGCCCCACTGGCTCACGCAATGCGCCTCGTCGATCGCGAACAGGCTCAGCAGGCCGCGCTCTTCCAGCGAATCGAGCTGCGCCAGCATGCGCGGCGTGGTCAGCCGCTCGGGCGCCACATAGAGCAGCACGAGGCGTCCGCTCATCATCTCGCGCTCGATCTTCTGGGTTTCGTCCAGCGTCAGCGTCGAGTTCAGAAACGACGCGTGCACGCCGGCTTCTTCGAGCGCGCCGACCTGGTCGTGCATCAGCGCGATCAGCGGGCTCACGACCACCGCCACGCCCTGCTCGCGCCGGTGCCGCGCGATCGCCGGGATCTGATAGCACAGGCTCTTGCCGCCGCCGGTGGGCATCAGCACGAGCGCGTCGCCGCCGTTGATCACATGGTCGACGATCTCGGCCTGCGCGCCGCGAAAGGCGCTGTAGCCGAAGACTTCTTGAAGAATGGGGAGCGGGGAAGAATCGGTCACGGCGCAGGGGTTCGGGCGGGCCACGCCATTGTCGCAGGCCCGCCTTCGCCGACGCCGGAAGCGCTCAGACCGCTTCGCCCGCGAGCGCGTTCGCGCCGAAGGTGTAGGTGTGGTCGATGCTGCCGTCGGGGCCGTTGTCGACGGTGACCGTGGCCGTGCCGGCGGCCACCGTCAGGCCGATCGCGTTGTGCGGCAGCGTGATCGCCCAGCTGCCTTGCGTCGGCACGCCGCTGGCGTCGAAGGCGACCGCGCCTTGCGTCGCGATGGTCGCGGTCCAGGTGTTCGCGGGCAGCGCGGCGGCCAGCGTGAGCGTGCCGCTGTGGCTGCTGCCGGCGGCCAGGCCGTTGGTCGTGGTCATGCTGCGCGTGAGGTCGATGTTGGTCAGCGTCAGGCTGCTGGTGGCGCCATTGCGAAGGCTGGTGAGCGCGATCTGCGGCGAGGTCCAGTGGTTCGTGGTGGTGACCGACGCGCCGCTGGCGACCACCGTCTGCGAGAAGGTCGAGCTGCCGTTCAGCGTGAGCGTGCGCAGCGGCAGCGTCACGACGATGCCTTGCGTCTGCGTGGCCACCGTGACGTTGCCGCTGCCGGCCGAGACGACCGTGAGCGTCATCGCGCCGTTGATCTGCGCGGCGCCGGCACTGCCGCGACAGGCGTTGTATTGCAGGCTGTAGACCTCGCCCGTGTCGAGCTGGCCGTTGAGCAGGCTCGCGGCCGTGCCGCCGGTGGCGGTGAACACCGCGGTGCCGCCGCCGAGGCAGGCGTAGGTCGCGCCGGCCTGCGCGCCGGCCACCACGGCCTGTGCGGTCGACATCGTGGCCGACATCGCGCTCGTCGTCTCTGCCGGCATCTCCATGCTGTTGGCGCTGGCCGATTCGGCGGTGGCCATCGAGACGCTGGTGTCGGTGCTGCCGTCGCTGCCACCGCCGCCGCAGGCGGCGAGCAAGGTGACGGCGGCGAGGGCGGTGGCGCGAAGGGCGATGTGCAAAGTTGAAGTGGACATGGTGATCTCCAGTGAAGTGTGTGGTGTTGTGTTGTGTGATTGGGATCGGGTCAGGTCGATCGCGCGTCGCGCCCCGGCGGGCCGAGCAGCGCGTGCAGGCGTTCACGCCAGCCGCGTGCGCTGAACGCGTCACGCGCCAGCGCGGCCCATTCGTGCAGCTCGATGCGCAGCGGGTTGTGCGAGCGCAGCGGCGCCGTCAGGCCGTAGCGCGGCGGCAGGTCGACGCGCTCGGCGACGAAGCTGCCGAACAGCCGGTCGAACACGATCACGACGCCGCCGTAGTTGCAGTCGAGGTAGGCGTCGTTGCTGGCGTGGTGGACGCGGTGGTGCGACGGCGTGTTGAGCAACCACTCGAGCAGGCCGAGCTTCGGTATCCAGGTCGCGTGCAGCCAGAACTGGTACAGCAGGTTCAGCGCCACCGCGGCCAGCACCGCGAGCGGCGCGAAGCCCAGCCACACCAGCGGCGCGAAGAAGAGGGCCGCGCCGCTGAGCTGGCCGGTCCAGCCCAGCCGCAGCGCGGCGGCCAGCGTGAGTTCGTTCGGCGAGTGGTGCACGCAGTGCGTGGCCCAGAACCAGCGCACGCGGTGCGACGCGCGGTGGTGCCAGTAGTAGCAGAACTCGACGCCGACGAAGAGACCCGCGATCGCGAGCGCGCCATCGAGCGGGATGGTCGCGAGCCGATGCGCGTGAACCCACAGCAGCATCGGTGCCGCGAGCGAGAGACCGAGCGCGTCGACGGCACGGCGCCCCAACACATCGACCACGGTGACGCCGAAGGCGCGCCAGTCGTAGCCCCGCGCATCGAGCAGGCTGCGCACCACGCCTTCGACGACCGCAGCGCCGACGACGACGAGCAGCGCCGCGAGCAGCCACGGCTGCCAGTCGGGCGACACCGCGGAGCGCAGGGTGTGGGCGTTCATTGCAGTGGCTCGTGGTGGCGTGCGCGTGTTCCGGCTCAGGGCGTGCCGGCTCAGGGCGCGGTGGCGGCGGGTGCCGTGCTGGCAGGCGCGGTCGTGCCGCTGCGCGTCGTGGTGCGCGTGCCGGTCTTGCCGTTCGGGCCGGTCACCGTGGCGACCGTGCCGCTGGCGCTGCGGTCCACGCTGCGCGACGAGGTCTTGCCGTTGGGGCCGGTGGTGCTCGATTGCACGTCGCCGTTCTGGCGCGACACGTCGCGGGTGGCGGTCTTGCCGTTCGCGCCGGTCACCGTGGTGTGGCGTTCGCGCGCCTCGGCCGGCAGCGTGGCGAACGCGCTGCACAGCGCGGCGGTGACGATGGCGATGGCGGTGAGGTGCTTGGAGGTGGTGGTGTTCATGGCGAGTCCTTCGGTTGAGTGGTTCGGGTGAGTGGTTCAGGTCGGGTTGACGAAGCACCCGAGGTGTTCGGGTGTGTTCATTGAACGGCCGGCGGCGCGCACGGAAGCACACACGGCACGACGAAATGCGACAGTCCTGTCATCCGGCGCAACCGCGCGTGTCCGGCCTCTACACTGCGTCGCCATGAACGCCAAACCGCTGGTCCTGGTCGTCGACGACGATGCCGAGCTCTCGGCGATGGTGGCCGAGCTGCTGCAGCGCGAAGGCTGGACGGTGCACACGGTGCTCACCGGCGGTGACGGCGAACGCGCGCTCGCGAGCCACCGGCCGGACGCGGTGCTGCTCGACGTGATGCTTCCGGACGCGAGCGGCTACGACCTGTGCCGCCGCTGGCGCGCCGCTAACCCGGGCCTGGGCATCGTGATGTTCACCGCGCGCGGCGACCCGATGGACCGCGTGCTCGGTCTGGAGATCGGCGCCGACGACTACCTCGCCAAGCCCTTCGAGCCGCGCGAGCTGGTGGCGCGCGTGCGTGCGCTGCTGCGGCGCCAGGCACCCGGCCGCACCGACAGTGCGATGCTGCGCTTCGAGGGCCTGAGCATCGACCTGCTCAAGCGCGAGGTGCTCGCCGAGACGCGCGCGGTGACGCTCACCAGCGTCGAATACAAGCTGCTGATCGCGCTCGCCAATTCGCTCGGCAAACCGCTCTCGCGCGAGGCGCTGAGCGAGGCGGTGCAGGCCGGCAGCTACAAGCCGCAGGACCGCACGGTCGACGTGCAGGTGGCGCGGCTGCGCCGCAAGCTGCGCGAGGCCAGCCCCGGCACCGACTGGATCGACACGGTGCGCGGCGAGGGCTATGTCTTCGTCCCGCGCTGATCGTGCTGACCGTGTGAAAGGCGCCGCGCGCATGTCCACCTGGCGCCGCTTCGACAGCCTGTTCGCGCGCGCGCTGCTGACGCAGACGCTCGTGGTCATCGGCCTGATGCTGGTGTTCGGCGTGTTCGTCTACGTGGAACGCAACGCGGCGCTCGGCCGGCTGGTGGGCGAGCGCTGGGCGCCGGCGCTGCGCCACGCAGCCGGCTGGAACGACCCCGTGCCGACCGCGCTGCCGCCGGTGATGCAGCGCGCGAACCGCCCGCCGCTGGCGGTCGAATCCTTGCGCCTGAGCCCGCGCATGGCCGCGCTCGACGACGAGCTGCGGCGTCGCGGCATGCCGGTGCAGGAAACGCTGATCGCGCGCGGCGCCGGCGCGCCCGCGTTGTGGCTGCTGGTCGACACGCCGAACGGCGGGCCGGTCTGGCTCGGCGTCTCCGACGATGCGCTGCTGCCCAGCCTGCCGCGCCGCATCGTGCCGGCGCTGCTGCTGGGCTTGATGCTGCTGGTCGGCTCGAGCTGGATATTGATGCGCCGGCTGACGCGGCCGCTGGAGCTGCTGCGCGCACGCATCGAGGCGCACCGGCCCGGCGCGCCGCGCGCTGCGGGCGCGTCGTTGGCGCCGCTGCCCGATGCCTCGCCCGAGATCGCTGCGATCGAGTCGGCCTACGCCGATCTGCTCGCGCGCTACGAAGGCCACGAGCGCGAACGCGCGCTGCTGCTGGCCGGTGTGTCGCACGATTTGCGCAGTCCGCTCGCGCGCATCCGCATGGCCGCCGGCCTGCTGCCCGAGGCCGATGGCGTGACGCCGCGGCGCGACTCCATCGTGCGCAACGCCGCGCTGCTGGAGCGCCTGATCGAGAGCTTTCTGCACCATGTGCGCGCCGGCGAGCTCGCGCTCGACCAGACCGTCGACATCGCCGAGCTCGCGCGCACCGCGGCGGCGCGGCTGGAGCGCGCGTCGCACGAGGTCGCGGTCGACGCGCCCGCCACGCTCGCGGTGTCCGGCACCCACCCGCTGCTGATCGAGCGCATGCTGTCCAACCTGCTCGACAACGCCTTCGCGCACGGCCAGCCGCCGGTGCGCCTGCGCGTGAGCGCGAACGCGCGGCAGGCCGTGATCGAGGTGTTCGACGCCGGCGCGGGTATTCCGGCCGGCCAGCGCGAGGCCGTGCTGCAGGCCTTCGCGCGCGGCGACGCGAGCCGCGGCACGCCCGGCACCGGGCTGGGGCTGTCGATCGTGATGCGCGTCGTCTCGCGCATGGGCGGCACGCTGTCGTTCGAGCCGGGCGACACCGGCCACTGCGTGCGCGTGAGCCTGCCGCTGGCGCCCTGAGCGCGGCGGCGCCGGCCGCGCGTCCCCCTGATTTCCGCCCTCTGTGGGGAACCCCGACTGCTTCCCGCGGATGCCTGCCGGGCGATAATCGTGACAACCCCGCGACACCCCGCCCAACCCTCCTCAGGAGCGCTTCATGGCCTCAGTCAACAAAGTCATCGTTCTCGGCAACCTCGGCCGCGACCCCGAAGTGCGCTACACGCCCAACGGCAGCGCCGTCTGCAACCTGCGCATCGCCACCACCCGCAACTGGAAGAGCAAGGATTCCGGCGAGAAGATGGAAGAGACCGAATGGCATTCGGTTGTGCTCTACGACCGCCAGGCCGAGATCGCCGGCGAATATTTGAAGAAAGGACGCCCGGTCTACATCGAAGGCCGTCTGAAGACCCGCAAGTGGACCGACAAGGAAGGCGTCGAGAAGTACACCACCGAAATCGTCGCCGACTCGATGCAACTGCTCGGCGGCCGTGAAGGGGGCGGTGGCGGCGGCGGTGCTGAAGAAGACGGCGGCGGCTACAGCGAACGCAGCGCCGCGCCGCAGCGCTCGGCGCCGGCCGCGCGTCCCGCGCCGCAAGCCGCGAGCCGGCCCGCGCCGCAGAAGTCGTCGACCGGCTTCGACAACATGGACGACGACATTCCGTTCTGAGCCCGCAGCGCCGGCGCGCACCAAACAAAAAGCCCGTGGCTCGCGCCGCGGGCTTTTTTTCTTGTCGATCGTGGGCGACCGCTCAGGCGAGTTTCTTGTCGAGCGCAGACGCCTGCCGGGCCTGGCGCACGAACAGCGTCAGCTGCCACACGATGAAGATGCCGATCAGCGCGAGCAGCGTGCCGCTGATGGGCCGCGTGAAGAACGCGCCGAAGTCGCCGCGGCTGATGAGCAGCGCGCGGCGGAAGTTCTCTTCCAGCATCGGCCCGAGGATGAAGCCCAGCATCAGCGGCGCGGCGTCGAGTTCGAGGCAGACGAACACATAGCCCATCAAACCGAAGACCGCCGTCGTGAAGATGTCGTCCAGGTTGTTGTTGACGCTGAAGGTGCCGATGCAGCAGAAGAAAAGAATCGACGGGAACAGCACCGCGTAAGGGATCTTGAAGATCGACAGCAGGTAGCGCACCAGCGGCACGTTCAGCACGATCAGGAAGCAGTTGCCCACCCACATGCTGGCCACCAGGCCCCAGAACAGCTCCGGGTGGCTCGCGATCATGTTGGGACCGGGCTGGATGCCCTTGATGATGAAGGCCGCGAGCATCAGCGCCATCACCGGGTTCTCGGGGATGCCGATGCTCATCAGCGGGATGAAGCTGGTGCGCGACGCTGCTTCGTCGGCCGCGGCCTGGCCGGCCACGCCCTCGATCGCGCCCGAACCGATCTCGTGCTTGTACTTGCTGAAGCGCTTGTCGAGCGCATAGGCGGCGAACTGCGCGATCACCGGCCCGCCGCCGGGCAGGATGCCGAGGAAGGAGCCGATCGCGCTGCCGCGCAACGCGCTCGGGATGATGCGCTTGAACTCCGGCCAGGTCGGCATCAGCTTGATCTTGCCGTTGAAGGGCGTGCGCTCCTCGCGCTTGTCGAGGTTCTTGGTGATCTCGGCAATGCCGAAGCAGCCGAGCGCGATGCTGATGAGGCCCACGCCATCTGCGAGGAACTGCAGGTCCATCGTGAAACGCTGCGTGCCGCTCGTCACGTCGGTGCCGATCTGGCCGAGCAGCACGCCGATCAGGCACATGGCCAGGCCGTTGAGCAGGCTGCCGGTGGTGATGAAGCTCACGCACACGAAGCCGACCAGCATCAGCGCGCAGTAGTCGGCCGGCCCGAACAGGAAAGCCACCTCGCCAAGCGCAGGCGCGAGGCATGAGAGCACGACGATGGCGACCGTGCCGCCGATGAAGCTCGACACGCCGGCCGTGAACAGCGCGAGACCGGTCTGGCCCTTGAGCGTCATCTGGTAGCCGTCGATGCAGGCCACGATGCTGCTCGCGTGCGGAATCTTCATCGTGATGGCGCTGACGCTGTCGCCGTACTGCGCGCCGTAGTAGATGCCCGCCAGCATGATCAGCGCGCCGGTGGTGGGGATGGAATACGTCAGCGGCAGCAGCAGGCTGATGGTGGCCAGCGGCCCGAGGCCCGGCAGCAGGCCGACGAAGGTGCCCACGGTGCAGCCGATCGCGCAGAACAGCAGGTTCTGCCAGGTGAGGGCGTGGCTGAAGCCGAACGCCAGGTTGTGTAGGACGTCCATCAGTACAGCGGCAGGTTCAGGCCGAGCAGCTTCTGCAGCGCGAAGGCGATGGCGATCAGCCCGGCCGAGATCTTGAGGTTGAGCAGCACCGAGTACTTCTTGCCCGCGAACGACGCGAAGAACACCATGAACACGATGCCGACGATCATGTTCAGGTGCTCGGAGATCAACGCGAATCCCACCAGGCTGCCCAGGATGAGCGTGATGTTCTTGAGGTTGAAGCTCAGCGGCACGCGCTCGGCGAAGTGCGAACGCACGACGGTGGAGATGCCCACGATCAGCAGCAGGCTGCTCACGAGCAGCGGGAACAGCCCCGGCCCGGGATGACTGAACTGGCCGAGCGAGTAGCGCAGCGACTGCAGCCCGAAGGCCAGCGCAATCGCCATGAGGCACAGGCCCCGGACGAGATTTCGACTGTTCATGTGTCAGGTGGGAAGGCTGCGGGATGAGCCGCGACCGACACACGAAAGCGGCGACAGAGCTCCGCGCGGATTCTTCGGGTCGTTTCCTGACTGGAAGCCGACCACGGGGCCTAGGGGAACTACCTAAGCCGCGCTCGTGCGACGCGCCTCGCGCCGCCGCTCATCGCTGATTCGCCGGCTCACTGCTTCACAGCCGCCTGCTGCCGCGCCAGCTCCTTGCGCTTCATCGCGACGTACTCCTCGCGGTCCATCTCGTGCAGCTGGCGCGCATAGCGCTCGGTGGTGGTGATCCACTCGCCGATGCGGCGCTCGGATTGCTGCGCCGGGGGCAGCACGCTCGCGTTCAGGAAGGCGTCGATCGCGAGGTAGTAGCGCATCGCATTGCGCTCGACCACACCGCGCACGCCGCCCACGTAGTTGGGCGAGCCGTCGGCGCGGCGCTCGACGATGCTGAAGCCGACCTTGTCGCGCCCCAGCGTGCCGAGGTAGCTCTGCATCGCCACGCGCGCGGCCATGCCGTAGCCGTAGGAGTACGACATGTGGATGAAGCTGGAACGCTCGTCGAGCGGGATCGCCTCCAGCACGATGCGGTAGTCGCGCGTGCCCAGCGGGCCGTCGTCGGCGCTGAGTTTCACCTGCAGGTAGTCGGCGTTGTTGGCCAGCACGCGGTAGCTGAAGTCGACCTTGTGCGTGTCTTCGAGCGGCTGATCGAACTTGCGGCCCACGTACAGGCTCAGCGTGCTGTCGTTGCCGGTGCCGCGCCAGGTGCAGTGCTTGACGTTGAGGTGCAGCATCAGGATGTCGCACCAGTGGCCCATGCCTTGCAGTGCCGGGCCGGCGACCGTGAACGGCTGCGTGGCCACGGCGTACACGTCGCCCTTCAGGTTGCCCGAGTTCTCGGTCGATTCAAGCACCAGCGGCCGACCGAACGGATTGCTCGCGAGTTGCTCGGACAGCGCCGCCTGCTTTGCGCGCAAGGCGCCGGCGTCCTGCGCGATCGCGGGCGCGGCCAGGCCGCACAGGGCCACCGCGAGCGACCAGGCGGCGGCTGCATGCCAGCGGCGTGTCAGAGCCAGTACTGCCATAGTCGTGCGAAGCCTTCCTTCAACCGCCAGTCGAGCGTGCGCTTGCGCCACGCTTCCAGCGTGATCTCTTCGGAGTTCGCGACGTCGTCGTTGAACGATGCCCGCATCTGCGTTCCGAAGGCCGGCCCCAGGACGACGGCGTTCACTTCCTGGTTGTGCAGAAAGCTGCGCCAGTCGAGGTTGGTCGAGCCGACGGTGGACCACACGCCATCGATCAAGGCCGTCTTCGCGTGGAGCAGCGCGTGGCGGCGCTCGTAGATCTTCACGCCGCCGCTCAGCAGCGCATCGTAGTACGAACGTCCGGCGTTGAACACCAGCGCCGAGTCGGTGCTGCCGGGCAGCACGAGGCGCACGTCCACGCCGCGTTTGACGGCCGAGGTGAGCGATGCCAGCAGCTGCGGGTCGGGCACGAAATAGGCGTTGGTCAGCAGGATCTCTTTCTCGGCGTTGTCGATCGCCGAGATCAGCGTCGCGTACATCAGGCTGTACGGATCGTCCGGCGTGCTGCCGATTGCGTGCACGATGTCCGGGCCCACGCTGCGCAGTGGCGGGAAATACTGGCGCGGCGCGAGCGCGTCGCCCTTCTGCTTGGTCCAGGTCTCGATGAACAGCTTCTGGAATTCGGCGACCACCGGGCCTTCGATCATCAGGTCGGTGTCGCGCCACGGACGGTCGCTCTTGTTGTCCTTGTTGCCGCGCCGGCTGAACGAGCCACCGGAGTAGACGCTGCTGATGTTGATCCCGCCGAGGAACGCGACGCGCCCGTCGACGACCAGCAGCTTGCGGTGATCGCGCTGGTTCACGTCCCAGCCGGCCTTCGCGTTCAGCGGGCTCACCGGATTGAACTCGACGATCTTGATGCCGGCATCGCCCAGGCGCTGGAAGAACTCGGCCTTGGTGCCGATCGTGCCGACGCTGTCGCGGATCAGGTTCACGGTGACGCCCGCGCGCTGGCGCGCGATCAGTGCCGCGGCGAACTGCTCGCCGGCCTCGTCGTCTTCGAGGATGTAGGTCTCCATGTTGATGTGGTCGCGCGCCGCGGCGATCGCGGCCAGCATCGCCGCGTAGGTGCGCGGGCCGTTCTCCAGCAGCGTGACCTTGTTGCCGACCGACAGCGGGCTGCTCGAGATCGCATGCTCCAGCGCGAGGTGGCGATCGAGCAGGTTGTCCTCGGGGTTGCCGCCCTTCAGCTGGGCCAGGATCTCCTTGCTGCGCGCGGCCGAGAGCGGGCCATTGGCGCCCGACAACTGCGGCTTGGACGAGGTGCGCGCCATGTCCGGCACGATGGTCGGCAGGGTGCCGCAGCCCGCGAGCAGCGCGGCGGTGAAGAGGGCCGTTGCAGCGAGGGCACGGCGCGACGAGTGCCGCACTGTCTGAGCCAGAGTAGGCAGGAACGCGACATCGATCAAGAGAGTCTCCTGTGGCGCAGGCCACGGCTGTTTTTCTCCTGAGACGATAGCGAGGCGCCCCGGCTGAGCCTGTGGGCGCTCAGGCCGAGACGACGTAGGCGAACACCGGCGGCAGACGCGCCGGGCAGGGCTCAGCGCGTGGCCACGCCGACCTGCGTTGCCGAGCCGAACATCTCGCCGACCGGGCGTGTTTCCGGGAGCACATAGACCACGCCGCGCTGGCGCCCGAGCAGCGGGCTCACGACGTCGTCGTAGAACGCGACCGGCACCACCACGCAACCGAAGGAGATGCGCTTGACGTCCGGCAAGGCCGACTCCAGCCGCTCGCGCCGGTGCTCGCTCGGCGGGCTGGGCCGCAGGCGGTGGATCGCGAGCGAGGCGTCGTAGTCGAACCAGACGATGTCCTCGCCCTTCTGGTTGTGGCCGGGCTCGCTCGCGTAGCGGCCGGCGGGCGTGGTGCGTTCTGAGGGCGTGAGGCTGGCGGGCGTGCGGTGGGCGATGTCGGGGATGGCCTCATCGCCGGGCGCCAGGCCGATCAACACCGACGACGCGCCGCTCAGGCGGCCATCAGCTCCGAACACATAGAGGCGCGCGGCCTTCTTGTCGACGATGGCAAAAGGGCGGCCGAGGTGATCGGCGTTGCGCACGACCCAGTCGGCGGCGAAGCGCGCGTCGGCCGAGGGTGCTTCTACGAGGAAGTTGGCGGCGTAGGGGCCGCCGGCGGGTGCTTCGACGTCGATGTTCGCGGCGGCGACTCGGCCTGCGCCAGCACACACCATCACCGCAGCTGCTGCCGCGCACCACTTGCTCCGACCCAACGACATCCGACCCGCCCCGCTCGTAAGACACGGAATTTTCGGGCACGCGGGGCGTGTTGGCGCAAAAAACCCGGCACCGCGGCCGGGCTTGCGTTACAAAGTCGCGGACAGTGCGCGTCTGGTGGAGACGTCGTAGGCGTCGGCGAACACCTGCTGCAGCGGTTTCACATCGGGCAGCACATAGACGACCGCGCGGCCCGCGCCCACGGTCGGCTTCACGATCTGGTCGAAGAACGCGATCGGCACATTGATGCAGCCGTTGGAGATGCGCTTGTCTTCGGCGGTGGGCGTGGCGATGCGCTCGAAGCGGCGCTCCTTCGGGTCGATCACCTTCACACGGTGCATCGCTACCGCGGCGTCGTAGTCGACCCACACCACGTCGTCGCCGGTGTCGTCGCGGCCGGGTTCGCTCACGAAGCGGCCGGCGGGCGTCGTGCGTTCTTCGGGGCGGATTTCGGCCAGCGACTTGTTGCCGACACCCTCGGGCGTGTCGTCACCGATCGCGGAGCCGAGCAGCACCATGCTGCTGCCCAATAGTCGGGCGCCGGCATCGAACACATAGACGCGCGCGCCGCGCTTGTCGAGCACGACGAAGGGGAGCTGCTTGTTGTCGCGCGAATCGGCGACCCAGTCGGCGATGGTGCGGGCCGGGTCGGACGGTTGCACGGCACGGAAGTCGGCGCGTGCGGCGGGCAGCGATGCAGTGGCTGACGTCAAAGCCGCCTGCCTGACGACGACCGCGTGCGCTGGAAGCGTCGACAGCGGGCGTTGGGCCAGATGGGCGGAGCCCGCTGGCGGCAGCAACACGGCCGCCGCAGCCACACCCATCAGCAGGCCTTGCTTCAGGCCTGCGATGACCTCGTGCTGCCGCTCTGCACCGAGGGCGGACCATTGGGCCGCCACACCTTTCAGCGCGTTCCAGCGCGGGTGCGTGAAATTCATGTCTTGCTCGAATCCTTGCTCGAACGATCGACGCGCCGCCTCGGTGCAGATGCACCCAGGCGGCGCGAGACACACATCATCAGCCGCGGTCGGCCTTCGGAGCGCGCTCGTCCATCGGCGCGGCGCTGGTGTCCGGCGCGGGCGTGGTCGAGGTGGCCGAGTTGTCGGTGCTGCTCGACGTGGCGGGCGCCGGTGTCGACGACGACGTGTCGGTCGACGAGGTCGAGCTGCTGTTCATCGGCGCGGCCTGATCGCTGCTGGTCGCGGGTGCGGCCATCGATTGCGACGTGGTCGTGTCGGCGGCAGGCGCCGGATCGGTGCTGGTGGATTGCGCGTAAGCGACGCTGATCACGCCGGCGAGGGCGGTGGCTGCTGCAATCGCGGTGAGGCTTCGAATGTTCTTCATCTGATGCTCCTGGTGTTGGACGACCTGCGTCAGGCCTTTGGGTTGGGGGATGCCGAACGCGAAGTCCAGCTGGTTTCAGCTTAGGCGTCGTGCTAGAGCCGCAGGGTCAGGGATAGGCTGTCAAGGATGTAGGACAAGCGCGGTCAGCAAATGCTACGAAGGCGCGCTGCTGCAGCGCGCCGTAGGTGATTTCCCACGGGCGAATCAGTGCGGGCCTATCGAGCGCAACGCGAGTGGCGCCTACGATGAAAAGCCAACCTGTGCCCGCCGTCACCACCATCCACCATCCACCGTCCGCCATGCCGCGATCAGATCCTCTTGCCGCCTATCAGCGGATGCGCGACTTCGCTCAGACGCCCGAGCCGGCCGGCACTGTGGGCGCGAGTGGCGACAGCTTGTCGTTCGTGATCCAGAAGCATGCGGCTCGCAGCCTGCACTACGACTTCCGGCTCGAGCTCGATGGCACCTTGAAGAGCTGGGCCGTGCCCAAGGGCCCGAGCCTGGACCCGAGCGACAAGCGCATGGCGGTTCATGTGGAAGACCACCCGATCTCCTACGGCAGCTTCGAAGGCACGATCCCGCCGGGTCACTACGGCGCGGGCAACGTGATCGTGTGGGACCGCGGCACCTGGACGCCGCTGAGCGATCCCGACGCCGGGCTGCGCGCTGGCAAGCTCAAGTTCGAGCTGCATGGCAGCAAGCTGCACGGCCGCTGGGCGCTGGTGCGCATGCGGCGCGATGCCAACGCGCGGCAGGAAGCCTGGTTGTTGATGAAGGAGGCGGATCGCTACGCGCGGCCTGCCGACGAGTTCAAGGTGGTCGAGGCACAACCGGACAGCGTCCTGAGCGCCAGCAGCGTGGAGAGCGTGGCCGTCACGCCTTCACCAACCGCAGCACCCGCAGCCAAGGCGCCGCGCCGGCCACGCGCCGCCGCGCCGCAGCGTGCGGCTTTGCCCGAGCGGCTCGCGCCCGAGCTGGCGACGCTGGTGGATCACCCGCCCGCCGGCGATGACTGGCTCTACGAAGTCAAGTTCGACGGCTACCGCCTGCTGACGCGCGTGCAGGGCGCTGCGGTGCATTGCTTCACGCGCAACGGCCACGACTGGTCGGCCAAGCTGCCGCGACTCGTCGCGGCGATCAAGAAGCTCAAGCTCGAGAGCGCGTGGCTGGATGGCGAGATCGTCGTCGCCGACGACCAGGGCCGCCCCGATTTCCAGGCGCTGCAGAACGCTTTCGACACGCATGCGACCAGCCGCATCCGCTATCACCTGTTCGACCTGCCCTTCCACGCAGGCCGCGATCTGCGCGCGCAGCCGGTCGAGGATCGCCGCGCGTCGTTGCAAGCGCTGCTGAAAGATGCGGACGCGGATGTACTGAGGTTCAGCGAGGCCTTCGATCAAGACCCCAAGGCCTTGCTCGAATCGATGCGCAGCATGGGCTTGGAGGGCCTGATCGGCAAGCGCAAGGGCTCGCCCTACACGTCGGCGCGCAGTGGCGACTGGATCAAGCTCAAGACGGCGCAGCGGCAAGAGTTCGTGATCGGCGGCTTCACCGAACCCAAGGGCGCGCGCCAGGGCGTGGGCTCGCTGCTGCTGGGTGTGCACGAGGCCGACGGCACTCTGCGACACGCCGGCAATGTGGGGACCGGCTTCGACGAGAAGACGCTCGCCGCATTGCGCACCCGGCTCGACAAGCTGGTCACCCAACGCGCGCCGTTCGCGAAGCCGCCGGCGCGTGCCGGTGCGCGCAAGGACATGCTGCCGACCTGGGTCAAGCCGACGCTGCTCGCCGAGGTCTCCTTTGCACAGTGGACGCGCGACGGCCATGTTCGCCACGCGGTGTTCCATGGCCTGCGCAACGACAAGCCCGCCTCACGCATCACGCGCGAGCCGGTGAAGGAGGTGGCTGCGGTGGAAAAGGCAAAAGGTTCCAAGCGGCCGATGAGCGCCGTGCCGGCCGATCTGCGCATCACGCACCCCGACCGCGTCATCGACCAGCGCAGCGGCGTGACCAAGGGCGAGCTGGTCGCGTTCTACGCGAGCGTGTCGGCGTTGATGCTGCCGCACCTGCGCGCGCGGCCAATCGCGATGCTGCGCGCGCCGAGCGGCGTCGATGGATCGTTCTTCTTCCAGAAGCATGCGGAGGCGACGCAGATGCCCGATCTGCAATCGCTGGACCCTGCACTCGACCCGGGCCACGCGCCGCTGCTGGTCGTGCCCGCGCAGCGCGGCCTGCTCGCCGCGGCGCAGTTGAACGTGATCGAGTTCCACACCTGGAACGCAACCGCCACGGCCATAGCCCGCCCCGACCGCATCGTGTTCGATCTCGACCCCGGCACCGGCGTGGACTGGCCGCAAGTCCAGGAAGCGGCGCAGCTGCTGCACGGCTTTCTCGATCAGCTCGGTCTGAAGAGCTTTCTGAAGACCAGCGGCGGCAAGGGCCTGCACCTCGTCGTGCCGCTCGCGCCGCGCCACGACTGGGCCGTGCTGAAGGCGTTCGCGCAGGCGATCGTGCAGCATGTGGCCAAGGTGATTCCGGATCGCTTCGTCGCCAAGAGCGGCCCGAAGAACCGCGTCGGCAAGATCTACATCGACTACCTGCGCAACGGCTTCGGTGCGACGACAGTCTGCGCCTGGTCGGCGCGCGCGCGGCCCGGGATGGGCGTCTCGGTGCCGCTGGCCTGGGACGAGTTGGGCGCGCTCAGCGGTGCCGACCACTGGACCGTGCGCAACATCGCCCCGCGCCTCGCGGTGGGCAACGCGCCGTGGGCCGCCTATGCTGCGGCGCGCCAGGGCCTGGCGGCGGCGATGAAGAAGATGGCGTTCGATCCCAAGGCCGCGGCAGCATGACGCGCCGCTCACCACCAACCGCTGCGGAGGCTTCATGGCATCACGTGTGATCTGGAAAGGCGCCATCACCTTCGGGCTGGTGCATGTGCCGGTGGCGCTGTACCCCGCGTCGGCCGAGGGCGGCATCGACTTCGACTGGCTCGACAAGCGCTCGATGGACCCGGTGGGCTACAAGCGCGTCAACAAGCGCACCGGCAAGGAGATCCGCAGCGCCGACATCGTGAAGGGCGTGAAGATCGAGGACGGCCACTACGTCGTGCTCAGCGATCAGGAGATCAAGGACGCCTTTCCCAAGACCACGCAGACGATCGAGATCGAGGCCTTCGTGCAGGCCGCCGAGATTCCCTTCGTCTACCTCGAGAAGCCGTACTACCTGGAGCCCGTGGCCAAGGGCGACAAGGTCTATGCGCTGCTGCGCGAGGCGATGGCCGAGGCCGGCGTGATCGGCATCGCGCGCGTCGTGCTGCACACCAAGGAACACCTCGCCGCGCTGATCCCGGCCGGGCCGGCGCTCATCATGAACACGCTGCGCTGGAGCAGCGAGATCCGCGACCCGGCGGAGCTCAAGCTGCCGGCGGCGGGCAAGTCTGCGGCGGGCGTGAAGGATGGCGATCTGAAGATGGCCGCGCGGCTCGTGGCCGACATGACGCAGAAGTGGAAGCCCGAGGACTACAGCGACAACTTCGCCACCGCCATCACCGCCCTCGTCAAGCAGCGCGAGAAGGCCGGCAAGACCGAAGCCGTGCAGCCGCTGGAGGCCGATGTGGAGCCGGGTGCGGCCAGCAACGTGGTCGACCTGACCGAACTGCTGCGCAAGAGCCTGGGCGGACGCAAGCCGGCCGCCGCACCCGAGAAGCCGGCCGCCAAGGCCAAACCGCCCGCGCCGCGCAGGAAGCGCGCGTGACACCTGCACGGTTTGCCGCTTCAGTCGGCAATGCTTGCGTTCGATAACCCCTGAGGGAGTCGCGGCGCGAGGCCGGATTTTCCTTGCCGTTTTGAGGCCACGACCTTCCATGCAAGACACCAGCAGTCCCACCCATTCTTCGCCATCGCTTGTGCCGCCGGCCACGCCGCTGAACCGGCTCGATGCCGACATGCGCGCGCTGTGCGCGCAGCTCGCCGACGGCCAATGCGACCGTGCGACCTTTCTCGAGCGCTGCGCGCGCCTGACCAACTCGACGGTGGGCTGCTCGCGCACCGGCATCTGGATGTTCGTCGACACCGCCGAAGGCCGCATCCTGCGCTGCCTGGCGATGTACGACGCGGTGAACCGCCGCATGGCCCACGTGCCCGACGAGACCAACGAGGTCGGCGCGTATTTCAAGGCGCTGGAGGAAGACGGCTATGTCGTGGCCAGCGACGCGCAGGAGCACCCCGCCACCGCCGGCTTCTTCGCGCAGCGCCTGGGCGCGCGCGGCGTGCGCTCGCTGCTGGCCTCGAGCTTCTCGGTCAATGGCCAGGTGTTCGGCGCGTTCACCTGCACGCAGGTCGGCGAGAAGATGGCGTGGAGCGCGAAGCAGCTCGCCGCGCTGCGTCTGATCGGCGGCCCCGCGAGCCTGGCGCTGTTCAAGGAAAGCCGCTTCACGCCGGACACGGGGCTCGGGCCGCTGGTCTGAGCGCAGGGTTGAGCGCATAGCCTCGAGCACGCGCAGCGCGGCTGCGCCAGAATCGATCGGTCCCCGCCGCACCGGCGCACACCGAGGATCTGCCCATGGCCACGCCCACCCGTTTCGAACTCACCGCCTTCTGGCGCAGCTCGGCCACCTTTCGCGTGCGCGTGGCGCTCAACCTGAAGGGGCTGACCGCGCACGAGCACATCGTCGACCTCGATGCCGGCGAGCAGCGCAGCGAGGCCGCGCTGAAGCTCAACCCGATGGGGGCGATCCCCGCGTTGATTCAAGCAGGGCAGCTGCCGATCACGCAGTCGCTGGCGATCCTGGAGTACCTCGACGACATCCAGCCGCAGCCGCCCTTGCTGCCGGCCGACGCGTCCGGCCGGGCGCGCGTGCGCTCGATCGCCGCGATGCTGGCGGCCGACACGCACCCGCTCGTCACGCCGCGCATCCGCAAGTACCTGACCACCACCGGCGGCTTCGACGACGCGGCCTGGCGCGCGTGGCAGATCCAGTGGTTCGGCACCGGCATCAAGGCGGTCGAACAGCGGCTCGCGAGCGAACCCGGCGCCGGCACCTTCTGCCACGGCGACACGCCGACCACGGCCGACATCTGCCTGGCCAGCGTCATCGCGGTGATGCGCGTCTTCAAGATCACGGTGCCCGACACGCCGACCGTCGATCGCATCATCGCCGCGTGCGATGCGCACGAGGCCTTCGCGAAGGCGGCGCCGAGTCGCCAGGTGGGCGCACCGGCCTGAGCTGGCGCACCGATTTCGGCAGCGCTACTTGGCGTTGCGGAAGCGGTTCACGTCGACCGCCGACACCGCCGCGCCGCGGTTGCCCCAGCTGCCGCGCAGGTGCGTGAGCAGCGCGGCCACGTCGTCGTCGCTGAGCACGGTCGCGAACGGCGGCATGCCGTACGGCCGCGGGTTGCCGGCGGTGACAGGCGGGAAGCCGCCTTCTAGCACCACATGCACGAGGTTGGCGGCGCTCGCCATCGTCACAGTGCGGCTGCCGGCCAGCGCCGGATACGCGCCCGGCGAGCCGTCGCCCGCGTCGCCGTGGCAGGCCGCGCAATGCTTCGCGTAGAGCTTGGCGCCGGTGCCGTCGATCGGTGCCGGCGTGCCTTCGGCGACGCGGGTCACCGCGGGTGGCGGCAAGGCCTTCAGGTAGGTTGTCATGGCGCGCAGATCGGCATCGCTGAGGTGCTGCGTGCTGCCGCTCACCACTTCGCTCATCGGCCCCATCACGGCGCCGCGCGGCGAGATGCCGGTCTTCAGCAGCGTCATCACGTGCGCGTCGCTCCAGTCGGCCACGCCGGCTTCGGCGGGCGACGCGAGCGAGGGCGCGTACCAGTTCTGCACCGGGATCAGCCCACCGGCGAGATCGAGCGGGCTCGCGGTGGCGCCGAGGGCGTTGCGGCTCGCGTGGCAGGCGTTGCAATGGCCGAGGCCCTCGACCAGGTAGGCGCCGCGGTTCCAGTCGGCGCCGCGTGAAGCGTCGGTTTCCGCAGCGGCCGGCCGGAAGTAGAGCGCGCGCCAGACCGCGAGCGCGGCCTGCTGGTCGAACGGGAACTGCAGCGTGTGCGGCCGGTTGGCCTGCGCGGCCGCAGGTAGGCTGCGCAGGAACGCGAAGATCGCGTCGGCATCGCTGCGTGTGACGCGCGTGTAGTTGGGGTAGGGGAACGCCGGGTAGAGCAGGCGGCCGTCGCGCGCGCGGCCGTTGTGCAGCGCGCGCCAGAACTCCGACGCGGTCCAGCGGCCCAGGCCGTGCTCGGGGTCGGGCGTGAGGTTGGGCGCGTAGACGGTGCCGAACGGCGTGGGCACGCCGCGCCCGCCGGCGTAGGCCACGCCGCCGCGCTCGGTGTGGCAGCCCATGCAGTTGCCGGCGCGCGCGAGGTAGGCGCCGCGCGCGATCAGCTCGGGCGAGGCGGCGGCGTTCGGCGCGTCGGGCAGCAGCGCGTCCTCGCCGCGTTGATTCAGCCAGGCGACGAGGGCCGCGACCAGCAGCGCAACGAGCGCGACGATGACCAGCGCGCGCAGGCCCGCACGTGCGGCGCTGCGCTGCGTCACTTCGGGCTCCCTGGCGCGCCGCCGCAGGGCAGCGGCAGCGGCTCGACGGCCGCCGCCGCGGGCTTGGCGCCGGCAGGCACGGCCTGCGCCGAGAGCCATTGCGACAGCGCGCTGATGTCGCTGGGCGCGAGCCGCTGCGCGACCTGCGCCATGCAGTCGGGCGGCATCGCGTGGCGGCTGCCGGCACGCCACGCGCCGAGCTGCGCGTTGAGGTAGTCGCGCGGCATGCCGATCAGCGCCGGCACGCTCGGCGCCACGCCCATCAGGCCGGCGCCGTGGCACTGCACGCAGGCGGGGATGCGCAGCGCGGCGTCGCCGCGCGTCACGAGCGTCTCGCCGCGCGTCAGCACGTCGACACCGGCGGTCGCGGGCGTTGGCGGCGGGTAGGGCAGTTCGAGCTGCGAGAAGTGTTCGGCGATCTCGCGCAGGTAGTCGTCCGTCAGCGGCGCGAGCAGGTTGGTCATCAGCGCGTAGGGCCGGCGGCCGTCGCGGAAGCTGACGAGCTGGTTGTAGAGGTAGCCCGCGGGCTTGCCGGCGATGCGCGGGTAGTAGCCGTCGCTCGCGGCGCGCCCTTGCGGGCCGTGGCAACCTGTGCAGGCGAGCACGCGCTGCGCCATCGTGTCTTCGACCTGGGGCGCGGCGTGCGCGACCGAGGCCACCGCCAACGCCAACGCCAACGCCAACGCGACGACGCTTGCGCGCATCACGAGAGCGACTCCGCAGCCGCTTCGGCCGGCGCGCCGTGCGTCTGATGCAGCTGCAGATCGGGCATGCGCCGCGCGAACCACAGCGACAGCAGCGCGACGCCGCCGCACACCCACATCAGCTGGCGGAACGCGGCATCGCTCGCCGGGTTGGCGCGCTGCGCCACGCCCATCAGCGGCGAGTGGCCTTCGGTCAGGCTCTGCGCCTCGACCGGCAGATGGGCCCGCAACAGCAGCAGCGCGATCGTGCTCAGCACCGCGATGCCGATCGCGCCGCCGAGCAGGCGGAAGAAGCCGGTCAGCCCGGTCACGGTGCCGATCATCGTGGGCGGCACCGACTGCTGCACCGTGATCAGCGTCGTCGAGATCTGCAGCCCCATGCCGATGCCGACGCCGATCAGCCCGATGAAGGCGCCCACGCCGGTGGCGGGCACGAAGCCGAGCGTGAACAGCGCGAGCGGCACCAGCGCCACGCCTATCCACTGCGGCGGTCGCACGCGCCCGGTGTGCCCGAGCCAGCGGCCGCCGAAGAAGGCCGAGACCGGAATCGCCAGCGTCATCGGCAACAGGCGCAGCGCGGCGTCGGTGGCGCTCAGGCCGGCGACCATCTGCACCCGCAGCGGCACCAGCACCGACAGCGCGATGAAGTTGAAGAACAGCAGGAACAGCATCGCGCAGCCGCCGACGACGACCGGGTTCGCGAGCAGCGCCATCGGCACGATGGGTTCGGGATGCCTGCGCTGCTGCCACAGGAAGGCCAGCAGCAGCACCGCCGCCAGCGCCCAGCCGATCAGGTTGAAGCGCTCGTGCACCGCGCCGCCCTGGCCGACGCGCGTGATCGGGATCAGCGCCGCGGTGAGCCCGGCGAGCAGCAGGAACGCGCCGAGGCCGTCGATGCGCGCCTCGCCGCGGTGCAGCGGCAGCGTGCGCAGGGAGGTCTCGACCAGCACCAGCGCGATCAGCCCGAGCGGCAGGTTGATCCAGAATATCCACGGCCACGACAGCTGCTCGGTGAGCACGCCGCCCACCACCGGCCCGAGCATGCTCGCGACGACCCAGACGATGCTGATGTAGCTCTGGTAGCGCCCGCGGTCGCGCACCGGCACCACGTCGGCCACCACCGCCTGCGCGAGCGCGATCAGCCCGCCGCCGCCCACGCCCTGCAGCACGCGCGCGAGCACGAGTTGCGGCATGTCGCGCGCCAATGCGCACGCGGCCGACGCGAGCACGAAGATGACGATGGCCACGCCGAGCACGCGGCGCCGGCCGAACAGGTCGCTGAACTTGCCGTACAGCGGCGTGACCACGGTCGCGGCGATCAGGTAGCCCGAGATCACCCAGGCCATCCACTCGAAGCCGCCGAGCTGGCGCGCGATGCTGGGCAGCGCGACGCTGACGATGGTCTGGTCGAGCGCGCCGAGCAGGATGGTCATCATCA
>Ga0307510_10000676_pt1 | contig 34811 bp, 19 predicted proteins | sample 12_EM_MG_FD_207224 | JGI IMG/M metagenome (GOLD analysis project Ga0307510, IMG submission 207224) | Populus trichocarpa ectomycorrhiza microbial communities from riparian zone in the Pacific Northwest, United States - 12_EM | ecosystem: Host-associated > Plants > Roots > Unclassified | place... | reverse complement strand
CTGCATCTCTTCGGTTACAGTGGCGTTGTGAACAGGTTGGTTTGAATATACAATCAAATTACGTTTTAAATATGTACAAAACTGTTAAGATTGGATTTGATAAATTTTTTCCCTCTTCCTTTCTGTACCTTTTATTTTTAGAATCTTTCTTGGATAATTTTCATTTTATCATTGAAAGTTATTCTCACTGATTATGCTAAGAGGACTAGCTGCTTTGCAATATGTATTCATGGCTTTAGGCTTTCCACAAATTGATAGTTGTGAAGATATTAATGATATCTGATGGATACATTGATGATTAGGGATAACAATAAAAACAAATGCATATTTTACATGCGCTTGTTTCTTAGAAACTGGTGTACCTATCCTTTTCACTTTTATAGTGTCTCTGCATGGAGGGTTGTGCTGACTCAATAAGGTTGCGAACTCTTTTCTTTTTAAGAATGATAATCTACTCTCAAATCACTGATTATGCTTACAGTTACACAGTAATGTGCTTGAGTTCATGATTAGGTTTTGAAGTCTGTCACTTTAGTGCGGAAGGATAAGGTTGTCAAGGCCAATATATTTAAGACTTTCTTGAGATAATCTATGACCTTGTAGCAAGATTCTTGGGCTCTTATTTCTGTGACATTTAAGTGCTCATGCATTTTTCAGGGTGCAGTTGACACAGCCACATTAGAAACTCGCATCAAGGTCCCTAATCCAGAAGATCCAGAGCCTTCAATTAACCTCTATGTTGAAAACCAGGCTGACCCTGCAATGCGACTTGTCTCTGAGATGATGTTACTTTGTGGGGAAGTTATAGCCACTTATGGCTCTTGCAACAATATTCCTTTACCCTATAGGGGGCAGCCCCAATCAAATATTGATGTATCTGCATTCGCACATCTTCCTGAAGGACCTGTCAGGAGCGCAGCTATTGTTCGAATAATGCGCGGTGCTGAAATCGATATCAGGAAACCCATACGCCATGGAGTCTTGGGACTTCCTGGTTATGTTCAGTTTACTTCTCCCATCCGTAGATACTTGGATCTTCTTGCTCATTATCAGGTGAGTTTCTTAAATTCATGTCAATGCATTAACTTGTTTTAGTTTATTTGAACATCCCTTTTACTTTTTCATATAAGTCTATATGTATTTTTTAATGATATTTACGTCGTCGCCGGAACATGGGCCGTACAAGCTATATAAACTAATAAACATTTGTGGATGCATGTAGGTCAAAGCAGTTCTTAGAGGCGACTCCCCTCCTCTCTCTGCTGGTCAGCTGGAGGGTATGGCATCACTAATTAACATGCAAACTAGGGTAGTAAGGAGGCTCTGCAGCAGCAGTCTTCAATATTGGATGATAGAATTCTTGAAAAGGCAACCAAAGGAGAAAAAATATCGTGCATTGATCCTCAGGTTCATTAAAGATCGGGTTGCAGCTCTGCTACTAGTTGAGGTAAGGATAGTTTATTACAGTAACAAGTAAAGCCTGTTCCCCAATCCACTTTAACCACTTTCCGTTCTTCTCCCCCAATCCCTCATCCTCCAACCAAAAAAGGAGAAAAAGGAACAGAAAAAAAGGGAAGATCCAAACGCCATAAACTCTTTGGATTCTCAGGTTGTCTTAATGCCATGGTGGTTGATCATGTTTATTAGTTGAACATTAGTGCATTCCTTAAGTATTCACTCTTTATTCCTCTGTCTTTCCATATAATATGAAACTCTGAGCTGTTGCCATTTCCATTCCTTGCACATTGTTGTGCGCTTCTCTCCTGTAATATTTGATAGAAGTAACAAGTCGAACATTTAATGCTGTAGGTGGGGCTTCAAGCAACTGCCTGGGTGTCTCTGGGAACACAGATAGGAGATGAAGTGCAAGTTAGGGTAGAAGAAGCTCATCCACGTGATGATATTATTTCCCTTAAGGAGGTTGTAGTATAAGTGACATGAGGTGGTTGTTTTGAAAGAATATTTATCACGAGAACCACCAATCCCAAATGATCCCAAGGCATCTTGTTCTTGACTATATCCTCTCTGATGATATTGTTATGCGACAGGATGGTCATTTATGCTAAATTGTTCATGCAACCTCTGAAGTCTTCGGAGTGCAGATTTTGGAACAGATCAATTGCACTGTCAACGGAGGATCCATAAAGACATCACCATTGCAGAAGTTACTGTCTGTGCAATAACTTTTCAGTTGCCATATATCTGTGCAGTTATGCTCATGGAAGTATATAATCTGACAAGCAGAAATTGCCTCGAACTTGTTGCGTCTATACGGTTCTGGAGATTTTGAACAACCGGTTTGACATGCATAATTGGCGCATTACTTGGGGTCAGCCTGCTCATATCTTTGTTAAGTTTTCTGAACAGAAAGAAGTTTGTAGTGGTGAGTTTTAAATTTCCAGCTACCATTCATGATAGTCTTGGTAAATATCCTTAATGTAGCAAGATTTTGAGCCATTCCCCATATCAACCATTTCTGTTGATCCCGATTGTTTCGTCTCCAAACACGACTTGTAGTCGGACAAGTTATATGCTGAAAACCTGCATGGTGACTGTTGGTGAAATATTGGATTTGCATGGACAGGGGTAACTGTTAAATTAGACTGAAGTCCACCCCCCTAATAAACATTGGTTTGGCGATTTCCCTATTATTGTAATTTTGGGAAAACTGCAAAAAACTACTCGTGATTATAATTGATAAAAACCGAGAGAATTATTAGGAAAATGAGTTCTCTTTTCCTTTTCTTTTTCTTGCCAAGTTCACCTTAGAGGCGAGGGGATGCTTTGTAAGTTGAAAATGTGTGATACTTGCTATGCAACCCTAGATCACATGTACTTGCCTAAAAATGTTGAGACAGAGACACTCTTATTTAGATTAGAAGGATAGCTACATTGAGAATGAGTGGTTGATTTAGGCAACAGCAAATTAACATTGACAAAACACTAAAGATGTGGTTAAATCAGTGTAGTTATACTCACAGGATATTATTTATTGATATGATGTTTTGTGTTTTTTTTGTTTTAGTTTTAGTTTTTTTTTTTAATTTCACTATTCAATATTAGTTTATTCAATATTAGTTTATTTTGAGAATTTTGTATTTTATAATTTTTTAATAATTTTATAATTTTTTATTTTTGTTAGGTTATATATTAGCTTTATAGATTTAGTTTTTTTTTTTTTATTTTAACCTTTAACATTAGATCTATTCAAAGTGGGGTTTCATAATTTTTTATTGCTTTGAATTTATCATGATCTCATGACTCACGTTGCGAGTTAAACAGGTTAACTCGGGTAGACTTGGGTCATTTTTATAAGTTGCTTTTGTAATTGATTTTTTTTTTCATTCTTTAACATTAAGTTAGTTGAAAATTAAGTTTCATAATATTTTTTTTCTATGGAGTTATTCTGAAATCATGATCCAGGTCGCGAGTTTGACAAGTTGATCTAGTTTATTTTTTGATCATTTTTTAATCAAATGTTTCTTTAATTAGGATTCATAATTTTATTTATTTATTTTGTATAGAGTTACCCTGATCTTATGACCCGAGTCATGGATTTAAAAGGTTAACTAGGTTCACTTGGTTTTTTTTTGTTTTTTTTTGAATTTTTTTTTTCAATTTCATCCTTTAACAACAAAAATAGTATTCGAAATTATGGTAGATATTGTTTTTCAAAGTATTTTTTTATTTGAAAATACATTAAAATAATATATTTTATTTTAAAAATTAGTACCTTAAAACGAATCAAAAACACTAAAAAAATATTTTTTAAAAAAATCATAACTTTTTAAAAATATGGTTGAACAACACATTCTGCAAAAGCAGCTACCACGAGAGGTTGTTAGAACTGTTTTTAATGCTCAAGCATCGTTCTGATCATTACATATTAATTCATGGTGGTTTCGGGAGTGAGTTTGATATATAAGGAAATTGCAAACAGTACTGGATGATATCCTCATGATTTTGATTAAAACAAACATCAGCTATTAGTCTTTTATGGGTTTCGGGCATGGTGGGGTAATTTCAGGGTTTGTCTTCATATGCATGTGGTCTGTCTTCTCCCAGTCACAATAGCAATATTTAATGCTTGCCGTGATCTTAACGGCCACCAGACGCATTACTGTGCTTACCAGCTTGCATGGCTACCTCCTTAGGCCAGACTGTGAATGGTGTTGTGGGAGCTGCTTCTCAAGCAGCCAGGACCCTACCAGATAAGGACTTCAGGCAAGGGAGAAGGACGCCATTTGTGTCTGGGCTTTCTATTTCTCAGTAATAGACTTATAGCAGGAAATGAAAGGCCATGAGCCCACTTTCACTCTTTTGCGTTGCTTGCTCACTTCTTGCAATTCTCCAACAGCCACATAAATCTATGAAAAATAGTACAGCATTCTAGGGTTTCTTTTTAGAAGACCTTTACCATCTTTCATATTTTATGAATGAAACCCAGTTTTTAAGATTAACTGCTCTTTTTATTCTCTTATTTCTTAACCTTTAGCCATTTCAGGGAAAAAAAAAAAAAAACCATTGACGTTTTTGGAAGCAATATTTTTGTTTTCCTTCTACATCTCTACCTAATAAATCTCTATAATGTGCGTTTACATGCTTCAAATATTCTGTATCTACAACCTCTCGGATTCAACAAACTATTAAGTGTCTGAATTTTGGAATGGTGTGAGCTGACGGAGTTTCCAGATCCTGACGGATCAAAAGATGTTTTTGGTGTAAACATGTTGAGTGAGGAGATGGCCACCGAAACTGGACAGAAAATCAAGTGGAAGCGGAGAAGACGGCGATCACATGGCATATGGTCACGTTTGTTTCTGTGGCTGGTCCTGTCCCTTACAATAATTAAGGCGGCCACACCCACATGCTTGTGTTCATAATTTGTGCCTGCCCCGTGCACCCGCCTTGATCCTGCTTTCCATAAAACTTCTCTCTCATGTGCTATGCCATGTTCGTGTGGGCGTAGTTTTTCAAGCTTTACCAAAGCTCATCTCCGAGATGAGTCGAACACTATCTATGTTTTAGCAGATTTTACGACAAATTGCTGTGTGCTAATTGTATCTTTAAACTCAATATATCTCAGTACCACTTGCTATTTAACTTTTTATTGTTTTATTAACATCTTTCCGAACCAACTTGTGCGTATCTTGACTAGTCTTACATGTCCTAAAATTAACGATCATTAAATCTCCAGTGATCATGAAAGGACTTGAACTCATGACTATTGGTAAGTAAATTTAAAATCTAACCAGATGAGCTACCCCTTAGGTTACTTGCTATTTAATTTTAGTTTTTAATTCTTGAATTTTTTAAGATAAATAAATTCTCGTATGTTTTTAGAGATTAGGTGATATGTCACTTTAATTTTAATAGATGGATAGAATTATTCTTTAAAAATTCCTTCTTTAAATCTTACTCATTATGGATGTCAAGAAAGATTTCGAATTTATATAATCCCTCGTAAATCATAGCAACTGTTGCTATTCTTCTTCTTGAACAAAAACAATATTTATTGCATAACTTTTTTTTTTTATGGATGGGAAAATTATAAGTAATCACTTTCTTCTAGATTTATCCCTAAAGAAAAGACACCTTGAAAGAATTCAAAAAGGTTCTTCAATCCTTTTTCGATAAAACATTTTCTTATCTTGATCATAAGAAATACTAGGCGAGAGAGTTTTTTTCTCCTGATGCAAGGGACGAGAGAGGACATTTTATCTTTGTAAAATGTGCATTCGTTTTGGTAGAATATAAAAGAAAACAAATTTGTTTAAACTTGAAATATAAAAGAAAGTAAATTTGGTTAAAGTAAGAGAAAATCACCTAATGAAATCTTAATTCTTCTAGGAATATATATTAAATTTAATGTGATTTACAAGTATTGATGATAAATTTAATTTATTTTGAACAAGAGCTCAAAGTTTTTTTATTTGATGATAAAATATATTCTCAAACTAGTTTATGTGTTAATCGAGATTAAATTATAAATATAAAGATTATATTGGATTAATTAGACAAATCCTCAATGAAACAATATTATCATTTTGGAGGTGCGACAAAATTATAAAAAATCAAGATGAGATAAAAATTACTTCTAGTCTAGACCCAATGCTATATTATAAATTATTTTCCTTTCTTTTCTCAAGGGAATATGTCAAGGGAAAAACTCTACCCTAGCTTTGGGAGAACATATATCAAAGATCCTTAAATAAATAAAAAATATAATAAAAAAACATGAAGTTCGTGATTTTTTTCCAATTAAGTACATCCAATTTTTGTTGTTTTAAATGAAGTATTTCAATTTTTTATGGTTAATTGAATATTTTATTTTTTTAAGTGAATTTGTTTTAGAAATGTTTTTTATTTTCAAATTAGGATTGTTGGAGATAAATTTAATCGACAATTTCAATCTAAGTTACTTGTAAGGGTCGGGATCCTTTCTTTGACTTTCCTTTTCTTTATAGCTTACAAGTGAGAATCAAAGGTTATATGGATTGTGTGTGTGTGTGTGTGATATATTTAAAGTTGATGACCTCGAGTTAACTCAGTAATCTAGTGACCCAAGTTTTTTTCTAAGTTAGACCATGTATCGGGTCTAGCAACTATACAATTAAGTTTAGGAGAGATTTTTATAATTTGATCAAAATAAAAAAGAAATTAAAAATTTATTAAAATTTAGAATACTGAAAGTTTGCTAGTCCAAGAATGAAGAAGGGAGACATCGTAAAAGTCTCAAAGATTTGGAGGCAATCTTTGTTAGGTCTTCCCAACCAATTTTTCATCTCGAAACTTAATTAATCTCTGACGTATCAATAAATTCTTAATAAGATTTTTTTTTAATTAGTTTTAATTAACAAAATTATAGGTAGTCAAGTGAAACTCACGTGTTTTGGGTTTTTTGTTTTTTTTTTCATGAAAAATCATCAAATAAATATCCAAAGATAGAATGAAATATATATATATATATATATATATATATATATATATATATAAGATAAAAATATATTTGGTTAAAAAAATAAAAACAAAAACATAAAATAAATTTATCTCTACGTAATTTTAAAATAAATTTTTATATTTTTAAAATTTGAAGTACATGAAAATATATCCCTTCTATCTTTAATATTTTAAAATCTTCTGTCTCAAGATAGTATCTGAACACCTATATATGAAAACTATAAAACCTTTTATATTTTTTAATATAATATGTTTTATCTCGTGACCGGATGGGTTTTAATGGGGGAGAGAAATTGCTGGAGTTTCAAGTGGTTACTTTGCAATTTTGGTAATTGAAACTAAAAAAAGGAATGTATTATAATCCATTCATACATTGAGGATTAATTGAAACGAAAAAATAGATCAGGGATCATTTTGAAATTTACACAATGAAGAACAAATTATCTTTAACTTCACTTTTATAACCTTGTTGAGGCCACATCAATTAAGAAGCTCCAAGTCAACAAGATAAGCCAATCATCAATTAAGAACAGTGCATGTTGAAAAAAAAATAAAAAAATCACGTTACTATATTCCATTGACTATTAAGAAAATTATATAATTATTATTATTATTAAGAGAAAAAGAAAAAGAACTCGCAATTAAATACATGCTATCTGATCTAAGCCACCGATCTCTCCTCATTTCTTCAATTAAAAATACACGCCAGCTAACTACGTGGTGATGCCTAAACTGAACTCTTCCCGTGAAGTGGTACGTACGGAAAATTGTTTCTTGAAGTTCGTCCTCTGTACTGGAACAAATTCATTTATAATTACCTTAAAGAAACAAGATAATAGAGTACTTAAAAAAATACATGTTCTAGTGTTATCAAGAGTCCATTCGAACATGTTATGTTGCGAGTCACACCATATTTTTTTAAATATAAAAAAATAATATTAAGAGTGTGGGAGATTCTTTTAAAGTTTTATTAAACTCATTTAAACGGGTTAGTTTTGAAAACTTCCGATTAAAATTTTTGTCCAACTTGAGTTTCTAATTAAATCATGTGAGAGTTAACTAAATATAAATCAGTTGATTTCACAAGCCTGAAGACAAACCGAATGACTTGTAAAAACATAACTTAACTTTTAAAAAAGACTTCAAGATGACAACTTTTTTCTTACATGTTGAGACTTTAACGTCAAATTGGATGGATCTTGGTCATCCTGTGATCTGGGTTATGGACTCCACTAGATTTACTAACTTTGTTGTTTTTGTAAACTGTTTTTATTTCATTACATGATAAAAAAATAGATGCTTGTAAAATCAAGCGTCAACATTAAAATATATGTTTATTTGAGATCGTGATAACCCTATAAAAACTAAACAAAAATAAATCATGAAATCTATTTCTCAATCAATTCAGTATTGAATGATCAAATAAAAAAATTCAGAGACCAAAAACTTAAAAAAAACCATATCGGGTTTGATGGGTAAACCCGCCAACCCATGAATCAGGTAACTTGGGTCAACACGTCAAACCGGCGAACTGGGTCATGGACTCTACTAGGATTAATAACTTATTTTTTAAAAAAGTATTTTTATTTAACAATATGATAACAAAAATAAACGATCGCAAAATCAAGCATCAACCCGATGCTAGGATATTTTTCTGAAAATACAATAACATCATAAAAAGCGAAATGAAACATATTATGAAAATCAATTCCTAATCAACCCAATATCAAATGATGAAATAAAAAAAAAAAAAAGTTAAACCCGCCTTCATTGGGATTAATAACTTGTTTTTTAAAATTATTTTTTATTTAAACATATGATAATAAAAATACAAGATCATAAAATTGAGCATCAATCTAATATCATATGTTTTTTTGAAGTTACGATAAGCTCATAGAAAGTGAAATAAAACAGATAATGAAACTTATTTCCTAATCAATCCAATATTGAAGTATGAAATTGAAAAAAAAATAATAAAAAAAGAAAAGAAAAGACAACCCCCCTAGACCCACAAACAAAGTCATGGACTCCACCGAGATTAATAATATTTGTTTTAAACTTTGTTTCTTTCACTTTTCATGATGTTATCACGGTCTTAAAAAAGGTTCCAGTATAAGATTGATGCTTAGCGAATGAAATAAATTATAAAATTCAATTCTCAATTAACTCAATATCGAAGTATAAAATTGAAAACAAAAACGAATTTTAAAAAATAAAAAATAAAAAATTCAACATGTCAAACCTGCGAATAAGACTATGGACTTTCTAAAATTTAATAATATGTTTTTTTTAAAATTATTTTTTTATTTTTTTAATTATGTGATTAAAAAATAGATAATAATAAAATCAATTTCTATTAAAAAAAAAAAGTATCCCACCCTTGGAGGGGGCTCCAAAGAATTGAAGAAACCTCCTCGTATAAAAAGCCAAAGCGGATTGAGTATAAAAATACATTTGTAATTACAAAACCTAAGCCAATGGTATTTGTTTAAGGAAGTTACAGAAGTGATTTGCCTTCCTCGAGTTATGGAAATGATTAGAAGACTAGCTGCCAAGAAAATCTAGCGATACCATCAACGCAAAAAGTACATGCGGTGGCGCGCAGAACGGCACAAAAGCATGTTGCATTGTCCTAAATCATGCCCTAAAACATTATATTAACCACAAAAACAATAATAATCATGGAACTCCATGTGATTGTGGATCCCTATAATACGTTTTCACCGTACACATGCAAAAGTCCAAAAGCTAGAAAATATTAAAAGTAAAAGGTGTTTGATAATTTTTAAAGTGTTTTTTTCTCGGAAACAAATTAAAATATTTTTTTTTATTTTTAAAAAATTATTTTTAACATCAGAATATAAAAATAATATTAAAACACAAAAAATTATTAATTTGAAGTAAAGAATTTTTTTTAATTTTTTTTAAAATATTTTTAAAATGCAAAATCAAACAGACGTTTCTACCGTGTTTGGATTATTTGATTGTACCCTTGCGTACATGTTGTTCTTGTTAGTTTAATCTCTAAAAAAAGGGCAATTGACTGTACCCTTGCGTACATGCTGTTCTTGTTAGTTTAATCTCTAAAAAATGGCAAGTTGGAGTTCAATCTCAACCATACATTCTTCTCTAGATTGGAAGGTATAGAGATAGTTGTTGATAGTTGATATAATTTTTCAACATGTTCAAACCATGTTCTTTCACCGTTATAAAATAATATAGTTTGCATTCTTTACTCTTTAATTTTAATGTCGCCTTTTACCTAGAATAATATTGGACTTAATGTGCTTATTACATAAAACTCTCACAATGAATTGTTTTTTCCCCCCATCAAAATATTATTGGGTCAAGTCAAATTAGTATGCAAAAATATAAAATAATTACTCGGTTTGTTTGTTTTGAAAAATATTTTTTCAAAGAATTTTTTTCTATAAAATAAGTTTTTTTTTTATCAATGGTTTTCGAATGATAGTTATAAGATAAAAAAATTATATTGTCGATGATAAAAGTAGTGTTGATGATAAGAGTACTGAGAATGGTTGTAATGTTCATTATATTATAATGATGATGGTGGGGATGGTTTATTATTATAGTGGTGATGGTGAATGTTAGAAGTTTTTGGTTATGACGGTGATGATAAAAATAGTGATAATGATTATAATGATAATTACAATGATAATTATATTAGTAATAAGATTATAATTGTAATGACATCGGTAGCGGTGGTTGGCAATGGAGGGTTGTTGGTGGTGATGGAGGTGGTTTGTTGTTATGGTGGTGGTTTTGTTGGTGGTAGTATTGAAATGATTATGGTGGTGACCAATATATATCGAATGCGGGTAGTATCGAAAAAACTATTTTCCCTGATCTAATGAGGTTAAAGTATTTTTTTTTCTAAATCGACACTACTTAAAGGCTGATTGAAATTTTTTTATTGTTTGTTTTGTACTAAAAAAATAAAATTTTCCTGAAAAATATTTCTTTTGCGAAATAATGAGAACTTTAATACATGTTTATATCATACTTAAACTTGTCTAAATATTTTTGTAAAGGTTTATGAACCTTAGTTGGCTACCTTCCTTTTTCAAAGAATAAAAAATAAATTTAATTCATCTCCGTTTATATATTGTCTAAATCTCACCTACAACATTTGTTTTGTTTCAATCAACCCTCTCTTTCATTTAAGTTCCAATAAGCATTGATGTATTTCATTTTGGTTCGAATTCCCTCTTTAGTTCCATGAATAGCAATGGAAAAATATATAACTTTTAATTTTATTTTTGAAGTTGATAAAATGTCTCAATATCACCTAAACGGTGGAAAAAATAAATGAACTAAAATTAATGAAAAAAATAAAAAAAATTTAGTAAGGTCTTAAGAATAGTTCTATATTACTCTCTAACATTACTAACTTAGTAACAATAACATTCTTTTTACTTTGTCAATACTACAATTAAATAAAAATAAGATTCAAATGAATTCAATTCACTCTCGTAATTTTGTTTTGCCAAGACATTCACCATTTCCATCCCTCTATCTTGATTCCTTTAATATCACACCACCTTCTTTTTTTTTATGCTATTGTCGAATAAAAAATTTGGTGTGATTAATGGAATTTGAAATTTTGCAAATAATCATACTTTAAGTAATGTTGAATTTATCCTATCCTTAAGCTACCATTCTAATCACATAGGGTTTTATTTATTTTTTTAAAATTCTATTTAAGATTTGATATTAGATTTTAATAGAAATTGGATGAAACATTTAGATACAATATGTCATTGAAAGGGAGTGTGAGGATGTAATAATAATGGTGGTTAATGGTGCAAATAAAAAAAACTTTTTATCATATATGTTTTTTGTTAGTGTTTATGCCTCGTAACCAATCGGTTACTGACACGTAATATCGATTTTGTTCATGTCAACATATTTAATTTTAATAAAGACTTTATTTATCTTTAATATTCATCAAATATTTAATTAATAAATATAATATTTGATAAATGAATCTAGAGTGAAGATAAAGTTCTTGGAATAAAAATATTTTGTAAAGAAAATTATAAAGTTGTTATAATTATAGGATTTCTATTGTATCAAAGTATTATTTCTAAATGTTCTTAGTTAATACTCTATTAAGACTAGATATTAATTAGAGATGTTGAGATTGATACATATTATGTTTTTTTCTTTATAAAAAAAACAATTATTCTCATAAACTGAATTATAAAGCTCCATTTCTATCCAATATATATATTTAAAATGTTGGTTGTTTATATAGCTCCATTTCCATCCAATTAACTATTATGAGTGCATAAATCTCAGACTGATCATATAATTACATCATAAATCCAATGATAGGTATAAATGGCTAAATAAAAATTTCAAAATTCACTAATTATTATAACATTTAATCACCACTAACTAGCACTTTTAACGAATATTCAGAAGCTACCCATTAGCTTTTCTCATTGATTATATATGTTTTGCATTTAAGTAATATGATAGTCTAACTTTTAGCTAGGGTTTTCAACCAAAAGGGCAAAAAAAAAAAAAAGGTTTAGCTAATGAGTGGATTTTTTTTCCCTTGTATTATCTTTTATTTTCCAAAATAGTTTATTTATCAAATAAATATTAAAGATAAAGGGACATGAAATCCGAGGAGGAATAAGTCGAGCAGTCAAGAAAACCATCGATCTTCTAGATTTAAATTCTAAGATCATTTCCCTTAATGCATTAAATCTAATATAAGATGTGAGTTGTGAGAAATTATTATTATTATTATTATTATAGAGTGAAGAATTTAGTCTTAATAAAAGTATAAAATAACACGAAAATATCATATATATTTTTCAAAACAGCTGGATGTGCATATAAGATGGAATTAAAAACAAATTGAGAATTCCTATCAAAATGAAAGGGGAGGGGGGCAATGAGTGAAGGCACATGGCGTCACGAATTATAGAAGGAGAAGCCAAAAACAATACTTATAATAATTAATACGATTCACATGCAGAACCTCCTCCTCAATGCGACTTTGATTCGGTGGCGAATGAGGGCACATGTCGTTGATGTGACACTAGCGGTGCCTTCCTCTCCAATTTATTTATATTTATATTTAAATTTAAATTATTTGCTCTCATTCTCCGGAATCTGGATTGAATGAAGCGTCGGTTGCCGGGATCAGAGGGGACTTTTTTATGACATGCAAATTATGGCCAAGGGAAAACCCATTTGGCACAGAAACGCAGAGGATGCTAAGATCATTTACACGTGTAAATAAAATGCACATAAAATTTGTAGATTGTAGACTAAAAATTGTAGTCTTTTTTACCTAAAAATATTAGTTAATGAACAGCGAAATGCAAGCCTTTATTCACTTTGGTTCTCAAGATTTTCAAGGAATTGTTTTTTTAATTTCAAATTTAGTTTTTATTTTTTTTAATAATTTTTTGGTATTAGGTTTATTGGGTATTGGATTTCATGATTTGTTTTAATTTATTTTTTAAAAAAGTTATCTCGGTCTCATGGCTCGGATCGCGAGTTGACTCGATCACATTTCTAATTATTTTTTATCGATTTTATTTTTTAACATTAATTGAATGAATGATAATTGAGCTTCATAATTATTTTTTGATTTTTTATGAGATTATTACGTTCTCACAACCCGAAACATGAATTTTGCAGGTTAGTCAAGTTGTCTCAGGTTTTTTTAAAATTTTTTTTTCAATTTGATCCGCAAATTTTTTATTTGCATAATTAAACCTTTTTTTAGCCCAAATTAGCACCCAATTGCATGTCTAGAAAGAGAAAATTATCGTTGCGACGATTCTACCCACAAAAATAATAGATTTTTGTTTTAGAAAGAGAAATTTATTATAAAAAATAAAAAATATTTATTTTTTATAATATTGTTAATATATCTAACCTTGCATAGTATGTTTTTTCTTTTTATTTGATTTAATAAATTTTTTGTGTGTCGATTTCGGATACAAAATGATTTTAATAAATAAATAAAGAAAGATAAAATTAATTAATTAATGAATACACAGAAGGTAACAACCAAACCAACATTGAAAATCGTAGGTCCTGCATGTTTTCTCAAACTGGAATAATTTATTTTCATTGAATTTATCCATCCCTTTTCTCAATAATAGCATGATTAATTTGAGAACTCCTCCCATTGAAAACCCCAAATCATGGTGAATGACAAAGCGTGGCTTGGCAACATCCTCTCCCTCCGATCATACTTAAACATGACTTTAGTTATTGCAGAATTTAAATCAGATTGTGTCTCAGATCAATCAAGAAAGTCACCTACCCACCATTTTCATAGCTTAATTTGCCTGCTAGCAACAGCACATCTTGTTGTACATTTTGGAGTAAAAGATATTAGAGAATAATATAAATCATATACGAGAAGCGCATGCATATTGTATGAATCTTGACGACTTTTAATGGATAAATTAAGAGATCAAGTAGTTGGGATTTGGTGCAGAGGGGGTTTGTGCTTCGGCCATGTAGAGACCCAACAAAAGAGAAAAACCGGTGGTCTATGCACACTTAACTCCTGAAATTGACAAAATAATACCATTATTTAAGAAAACTCTTCCCCTTTTATTTTATAAATTTAAATATTTGATTGGTGTTCAATTTTATAAGTACTTGCTTGTGTTATCATTTCATTAAATAAAAAATAATTAAAATAAGTAAAAAAATTGATATTTTTTATGCTAAAAACCACCATCATCAGATTTTTTTTATCGAATGAAACCCTTTAACACTAAACTTAGCTATTTTAATTGTTAGGATTGTAACAACTAATAACTCTTTCTTTTATCGTTCTCTGAAAAGATTCTTTTTACTTTCTCTAGTCTCAAAACTAAAAAATATGAAAAATAAATTTTTATATTAAAATAAGAATTATTGTAAATCTGGGATTAGGCATAAATTTTCTCTACTTCATACTTTTTCATCATCTATCTTTTATCTTTTAATTTGGCGTGTTTATCTTAATTCCAAATCTAATTTCATCTCATTGGGTTATATGATGATGTAATAGAAAGGGAAGAAGTTTGAAAATGAGAGAAAAGAGTCAGATTAGGTAATGGGTATTTAAAGAAAAAGATAAGCGCGTGTGTAGAAATTAACAAAATAAGAAATTGTAGGCATAATTTCACAAACATACAAAATAAAAGTCAAAATGAACGACGCCTATTTTGTTTTTTAGATTGAGATCCTCGTATAAATATGATTGTCTTATTCGTTAAATTTAAATAAAATAGATATGATTTAAGTACATGATAAAAATGGCATAACTTAATTTCTTATTATTTTATTTATCTTGCTTAATTCAGATATAATTGAATTTAAAATCAACAATTATATTTATAATATGATTGATCATCCTTTTTTTTGTTTTAAAAAAATAAGAGGATCCAAATCTATGTTTGTTTTGTATAGAACATCCTCTCAATAACCATCTAGTGAGTGATTCAGTGATAAGAGTTTGGGATCAAAAGATTTGCTCCCCCTATGATCTCAAGTTCGAGCCCTATGGTTGCTAATATGATAGTCACTGGAGGCTTACATGGTCGTTAACTTCAGGACCCGTGTGATTAGTCGAGGTACGCGCAAGTTGACCCGAACACCTACGTTAATCCAAAAAACATCCTCTCAATAAAAGTTTACGTTAAAACAAATACCATGTTTTAACTTATTTGTTTCTCATTTGTAACGGGGGTATATATGTGAGTTAAAAGTTTAGAAGGATCAAATAATTTATAAATAACAAGCATCTAAACGAACTTTGGATACAATTGTAAAGAGAGTGAGGTGAAGGTAGGGATGAAAATGGATGTTTTCAGATTAAGTTTGTATTATATTTATATTTTATTAATTAATTATCAAGTAAAAAATTTAAATATTTATGTTATATTCATTGAATATTATCTATTATTCAACATAATACAAGAGAATAATATATATATGTGTGTGTGTGTGGATTTTCCAATATTCATATTTTATATGTTAATTATTGAATAAAATAATTATTTAAAACTTTCATTACCCAAATTATTCCGGATGAATATACATTAAATTTGTAGTTAAATTATCATACTAATATGAAAGTTTCCCCTTGGAGTTGAGAGCTGTAACGTTTGGTATTATTGTAATGATTGTTTTTAAAGTATTTTTAATTTAAAAATATATTAAAAAATATTTTTTTTTAAAATAATTTTAATATTAACATATTAAAATAATTTAAAAATATTTACGAAATAATTTAAAATCAAAATATTTAAGAAGTACGGTTGTGCCGAAAAACAAACTGCCACTAGCATGTAACGTGGCAGCGAGTGAGGGTGAGTACGCGCTCGTCTTGAGATGGGACGGGACCCCTTTACGGTTATAGGGCCGTCGTCACCATGCAATGGGGCTAGCTTATATACGGACGATTGTCCCCACATTTTACGCGTTTTTTTGTTTTGTTTTTTTTGTTTTCATCTCTTACGTGTAAAATTTTCTTGGAATGCATCGGCGGTGTAAACGCGGCCTCCAGTCTTCCGCATTTTTCTTTGATCAACAAGTTCAATCTCCACGTGCTACGTGTCCTGCAGGAAAGTGAGTTTTTATTAGTAATTAAATCAGAGCCATTGGTTAGGCACTGCTTGAAACACAAGCAAAGTCTGTCCAGGTGGGGTTTCTCCATGAACTGGTTAGTATATATGGAGATGCATGATTTGTCCACGTGTATTATACGGAACTTCTGAAGGCTAAATATGATTATTAAGTGGATTTCAAGATATAATACTATTTAAAAATTAAATTTTATGTGGGATTCATTTTTGCTGCATGGAAGTTGATTGGATGATATATAATATAATAATATATATCATAAAAAACCTCCAATATATTAAATGTTTATTGTAGAGGGCGCACCTGTATCGTTATGATCAAGGGATAAGAAATTAAAGTTAAATAATAATAATAATAATAATGATGAAAAAAAAAAGTAGAGTAGTTAAATGATAAAAAAATTGGAATTATTTACAAATTCTCACTCTTCCTCTCTGTAACAAACATAAACCCTAGCCGCCATTTTTACTCTAACCTTTTATCAAACACCTTGCGTAATTTTCCATCGAAAAGAAAAAAAAAAGACTATCAAACACCTTGTGGAATTGGTGGCAGGGAAAACCCCTATGGATTGAGTTTTTCAGGAGATGGACTACAATACCACGAAGGGTGATCGACTTTCCGGTGAGTGAAGACCAGGCCAATCAGACTCGGGTTAATAAGAGCTGAGTACAAATAATAAAGCATCTGCCTTGAAAGCAATCACTTCTCTCTCGAATTTCATGGCCCAATATAGCATGCTTAGCTTTACCCTTGAGGAAAAACCTGTGGGTTATGTTGGAATCTTGAGGCACTTTAGCATTGTCGATCAGCGAGAACAATTGGAGCACTGAGGCAGAGTTTGACTCAAGCATTCTCATACGGCATGTTGCTAGAGAAATATGCTACAACTTAGAAGATTCTACCGCTGATAGCAGCATTCTTTCAAAACATCATATCAGCAAACTCTTGTCTGAGTATATGCTTTATCTTCTGGTCATGAATCCTTCAATGTTACTGGTAGGGATGGGTCAGTATGTACCATCATTTTTTGGGCTTTACTCAGCTTGTTGTGATCTCAGTTAACATTTGGACCGAAATTGAAAACCCCTTCATTGCTATTATAATGATTAACCCTCGGTTTCTTGACTTGAAACCATGTTGAATTCAATGATAAAAATTTCAAAAAAAAAAAAAAAAACTAATTTGGTTAAATATTGATTTGGGGATTTTCACTTCTGTGAAGTAAGGAGAGAATGTCATGAGAGAGAGAGAGAGAAGACGCATACAAGAATGAGAGTGTTTCCTCTCACAAATCATTATAGATGTCAATGAACAATACTAATCTTTCACCTTTTCATTTTAGTCACTGTACTTTGTTCATTTTCAATTTCATCTTATGCTGGTGATACTTTATGTGTGTGTTTTTATTTTATTTTTTGCACAGTTTTGCAAATTGAAGGTGTTTGGTTACTTTTTTAAATTTAATTAAAGGTGATTTAATTAATGGAATCATATTTAAAGTTATGATATAAAAATAATTAAAAGAAGGAGAAACAAATTAAAAATGAAAAAAACATGCTATTAATAAAAAAGATATTTTAGCAAAGAAGATTCACCAACAAAGAAATAGATTTTCTAATAAAATAAATACTTTTTTTAAATAAAATAAAAATTTAAAAATTACTTTTTTTTTTCTCCCTCAATTTCTTATATTGAAGATGGTTCAAGTTGCCCCAGCTCTGACCAAACAAAATTAACATGAAGCGATCACGTGGAGTGCACATGGATTCCTATTGGTGGGGGCAATTGATTCTTAAAAATAAAGGGAAAAAAAATTAATGAGGAAGACTTTAATTGAACAACATGGATCCAGGGAGAGAGAGAGAGTGGGGGACGAGACCGTAACAAAATAAGCAAAGAATCATTAATTACACAGTGTTGTAGTCCTAGCTGCACCGCAGTAAATTCTAGAGTCGATTCCCTTACCTCACACCACCCCCACACACCATCCATAAATACCCCCACCTTCTTCCCGCTTTCCCTCATATCACACACCCAGAAAAAGGCTTTACCTTTCTCTCAATGGCTCATCATCGGTTAGGTTTGCTCTGCATTGTCTTCCTGACCTCGGTCTTTGTGTTGGCTCATGCGAGGATCCCTGGAGTTTTCACCGGTGGGCCTTGGGAGAGTGCTCATGCTACTTTCTATGGCGGGAGTGACGCCTCCGGAACTATGGGTAACCCTCCCTTTCTTTTTTTTCTCTTCCTCTTGCCCTTCTAAAAGTTTGCCTCTTCGAAATTTTTTTTTATAAAAATAGTAGCTCGTCATGTATACTAAAGAAATGTCATAGTCAGGCTTGTAATAGACCAAGCATGTGAAATGTTGTTCGATTGATTTTGTTTGTTTGACAGATCTTGTGTTTGTATTTGTGTTCAGGAGGTGCATGTGGGTATGGCAATCTGTATAGCCAAGGATATGGAGTGAACACAGCAGCATTAAGCACAGCGTTATTCAACAATGGGTTGAGCTGCGGGGCTTGCTTCGAGATTAAGTGCGCAGATGATCCAAGATGGTGCAACCCAGGAAACCCATCCATCCTTGTAACCGCCACTAATTTCTGCCCTCCTAACTTTGCTCAACCCAGCGATAATGGTGGTTGGTGTAACCCACCTCGTCCTCACTTTGACCTTGCTATGCCTATGTTCCTTAAGATCGCGCAGTACCGCGCTGGTATTGTCCCTGTCGCTCATCGCCGGTGAGTAATCTGCTTTTCTGTCCTTTATTTCTTTTCTTAATGGTTTGCGTGGCCCAGATTCTGTTCTTTTCTTGATGTGTCATTTTCTTGTTTTTACGTTGAAGCGGCAGGAGTAAAGTTACTTTTGCTTTTGGATTATTATTATTTGATTTAAACCCGCATCGGCGGTCTGCCGTTGCCCGTTCTGTAGGTTTTTAAAAGACTTTGATAGCCTTCCCATCATAAATGGCATTATTTTCCCGGAAAATCAGGGTAGAAGCGACAATACACCTCCTCATCGCCAACACCACCACCACTAATAGAAAAAAAATAACCCCATGCCGTATTTGTATTTGTCTTATCTTTATAAATAAAAACATCTATCTACCTTATCGTATTCTGGCGGGGGTAAATTATATGTGGATTTGTTTTTGTTTTCAGGGTACCGTGCAGGAAGCAAGGAGGCATCAGATTCACTATCAACGGTTTCCGTTACTTCAACCTGGTTTTGGTGACCAACGTGGCGGGTGCAGGGGATATCGTGAATGTGTGGATCAAGGGCTCCGAGACTGATTGGATGAGCATGAGCCGTAACTGGGGACAGAACTGGCAATCCAACGCCGTACTCGTGGGTCAGTCGCTTTCTTTCAGGGTTAGAGGCAGCGATGGCCGCACCTCTACTTCTAAGAACGTGGCATCACCTAATTGGCAGTTTGGTCAGACCTTCACGGGCAAAAACTTCCGCATCTGAGCTCACTAGTCCTCTTTTCTTTTCTTTTCTTTTCTTTTCCTTTCTTACCTGTTAGTATTTACCTACTAGTACTGTAATGTGAGTTTCCCCGCCTTCAGTTTTCCTTAATTTTCTCAGGAAAACTTGGAAGTGATTGGGGTTCACGGGGATGAAAATTGGGGCAGGACAGTGACTCCAAAGTGTCTTTTTGAGTGGGAGAAGTGTCTTTTGCTTAGCGGACTGGTTAGATTGAAAGTTTTAAGAACCAGTCGAGCTGCTGGTCAAAGTAAAATGGCAGGAAAGGCTGAAGCGGCTGCAGTAAGGAACTTGTAGCCCGCAGCTCCTGTTGATGTATGTTTTCATCTCTATAATACTACTACCAACTATATAATTGTGATCTGCTCGATCTTGTCAGCTCAACTTTATGATCCCATGTGTAATAATGCTTGCACCAAAATGATGCTGTCTGAAAATAGTAATGGCCACCTACTTAACTAGATAGATAGCCAAGGATGAATGAGCCTCTCTGAGACGCCCAGCAGCTAAATGTATAATCATCTTGCTACTTCTGGGAAATGATGGGCTACTATTCTCTGATCAGATCATGCAACATTACGTTACATAATAATCACAGTAAAAAAGAGAGAAAAAAGTTGATCATACTGGGAGGAGAAATTTGATCCCAGTTGGGAGGAAATTAGGGCGTTGAATTGCAACAACCAGTCTCAAATTGGCAATAAGATTAGATGGATTCCTGCTAGTAGACCGTCCCCACTTGTCGGTGGATATGCTCACAACTCCCCATGTGCCTCTCCACCGACACTGATCAGCACCAGTTCTTTTCTGCCAATTTCATCGTTCCTTTTCCTCGCTAGCACAGAACCCGTTCACGTATCTAATTATGCAATGCCTCCGTTATTTCTCTGCTCATGCGTCTGCTTGTACCAAATGGCTCATCGCATCTATTTTTCTGCTGGAATAAGCTAACAAGCCAGTCCAATCCGATCCACACGGTAGGAAACATGCCTCGTGAAGGAAAGTCATGGGAACCGGATTAGTGTACAAATTTATAACCGAGCAATTAGGTTTGTTAGGGCAAGATGGCTCACATTTTCACATGCGTTGTTTTCCGGGAGTTATTTCCTCAGAGCAGACAAATCACCTGCTATATACCGATCTTTTCCATGCTGTGGGAATCTGGGCACCTTTGGCGGTCTTGTACGAGATGACAATAGGCCTATCCGGTTAAGATACCCGCTAAGCCCAAAAGAGGCAAACCATGTCTGGCATGTCATCAAAGAAAGGCATTTATGCCTTATCAACAATATCTTTCGTATCGTGAAAAATCAACTTTCGGCAAGAAAACAACAGGTAAAGTGGGACCGACTGCGACCATATACTTGTTATCGATCAATTAGCTTGTCAAGAAAAATCCTTAAACCCCAAATTATCCTCGTGATATGTAGATCATAACTCAAGTATATGGTGTGTGACTTGAAATAGCCTCTTGCAAAACTTTGAGGTTTACAGCTGGAATCATGATAAGGGAATTGTAATATATGCCAAGTTAAATCATTCTTACGCTGAATTTCGGAATCCAATCGTACATGTTAATTTGTATGCAAATTCATGCTAATGCTTCTAGAATTCAAGGTTTGTGATATATGATGTTTTGTTGGACATTGGGAACGACCATAATCTTGTGCATCTAAGTGAGTGTAGCTAAAATAACAGATGGGTCGTTAAGGATGTGTGTTGATTACCAGGCTCTTAACAGTCGGTTTAATTATTCTAGTGGTAGAGGAACTATTGGATGAGTTGTGTTGGTCTAATTATTTTTTTAAATTTGATCTAAGATTTGGGTACCATCGAATCAAAATAAGACCAAAAGATATTTAAAAAACAGCTTTCAGAACTCACGAAGAACATTACGAATTTATGATCATGTCATTTGATTTAACCAATGCTCCATTTACCTTCTAGGCTCTAATGAATGATGTATTCAAATCCTATCTTAAAAAATTTGTTCTAGTTTTATTTGATGATATAATAGTCTATAATGGGAGTGAGAAGGAGTATATAGGTCATTTAAAAGCTATTCTAGACCTATTAGTTAAACACAAACTCTATGCTAAAAGATCTTAATGTAAGTTTTCTAGTCAAGAGCCGGAATACCTAGGCCATATGGTATTAGAGGAAGGGGTAAATGTTGATCTAAGAAAGGTAGAGGTTATGGTTCAATGAACCAGACCAACATAAAATCCTTGAGGGGATTTTTAGGCCTAATTAGGGATTATAAAAGATTCACATAAGATTATGGTTCATAACAAGCCAGTTTACCTCAAAAAAAGACAATCATAAAACCCTTATGTTAGCATTACCATTTTTTCTTATAAAAAAAAAAAATTTACAATTGAATATGATACATCATGTGAGGGTGTTAGGGTAGTGTTAATACAAGAAGAAAAGCTAATTGTATTTTTCAATTAAGGGGAAGAAATTGTCTCTATCCATTTATGAAAAAAGAGTTTTTAGCTATTGTGCTGGTAGATTTGAAATGAATACCTTATTTACTAAGTCAAATCTTTAAAATTAAAACTTATCGGCATAATTTGAAATATATACCCAAGAAGAAAATTGGTAACCTAACCCAACAAAAATGGATATCTAAACTAATTAGATATGATATCATAACAGAGTATAGAGTTGGGAAGGAGTATAGAGTTGGGAAGGAAAATATGGTAGTAGATGTTTTGTGTAGGAAATCTAAAGGGGATAAAGAGGGAGAGCTATTGGCTATCACTTCTCCAATAATAGCTTGGGTAGATGTACTAAAAAAGAGTTACCACTATGACCTTGGAATACAAGATATATTCCAACACATGAAAATAGAGATACTTGATTCCCTGAGATACCACATAAAAAAAGAGATGTTGCTTTACAAAGGAAGACTATATATATCATTAGAGAATGTCCCTTCAAGAGGGACATCATGCAATACATACATGATAGTCCTGTAATTGGTCCTTAGAGGTAAAAAATAATAATATTGAGACGAGTTATACAAGATTTTTTTAGGTAAGGATGAAGTTTGAAATAAACATTTATATAAGATGATATGAGGTTTTCTAACAAGCAAAAATGAAAAACAATAAACCTTTTAATTTTCTATAACCCTTACCTCTATCAAAAAAGAAATGAAAATTCATATATATGGATTTCATTGAAGGATTATCATTATCTAACCGCTACTCTGATCTTGGTGGTAGTGGATAAACTATCTAAATATGCCCACTTTATAGTATGATGCTTATTTATACTACTCTACATGTGGCTTAGATTTTCTCTTAACATGTTCTAAAACTTTATGACTTGCCTAAGACTATTGTTATTGACAAGGACTCTACTTTCATTAATAAATTTTGATAAGAGTTTTTCAATATTCAGGGGATTCAATTACATCTACCTCTATCGATCACCCTTATATCGACCTTCAAATTGAAATTACTGATAAAATCCTAGAAAGGTACCTCCATTGTTTTGCAAGTGATAAACCTATGAGATAGTCAGCCAAAAAAAGCTTATAGATCCTAAGCTCTTCCTATTTGGATGGGAAGGGACACCACAAATAGAACCAATAAAAGTCTTAGATCGTGGAGAACATAACACAAGAGGAATGACTAAGAAGATGATGTTGATTCAATAAGATAGGTAAAATCCAAAAGATACGGGTTGGGTGGAAGAGAAATGGTTTAAAGATACTCACCCTCAACTTGAAGGTAAGTTTTTTTTTAAGGAGAATAGTTTGTAATAATTTTTGAACCACTGGGGAAGAAGATGAAATCAAAAGCTCTCTCTTTTATACAATGAAATGTTTGGAATGTGGAAGAATACTAAGGATAAAGGACTACGTGGACAAACAAGATGTTTGCTAGAAAAGCATAGGACACGTGGACAACCAGGATTCACTAAGCCATATGGAATTAACACGTGGGTTAAGGAATTCAAAAAGGAAAAAATATTGGTGTTTCAAGGGAAAACTTAACCTTTAGTCAATAACATTCCAGATCTTTTAAAACTCAAATTCAAATCCTACTTAGATTTCAATTATTTAGCTTAGTATAAAGTGAATAAAGAAAGGTATTAAAGGGTTAGATAATTGTTTTAGAACAAATCATTTGGATCCTTGGAAGTCCGTGCCACCTCAAATTTGCCTAGATTTCTTTTTGTTCAATTAGGTCCTCATTTTTTTAATTAAGTCTTTCTACCTCATTAAAAAGTTCTTTAATTTTGTACTTAATTCCTTAATCTATAAACCAATTATTTTCATTTTCATTTTAATTTTATGAGTTAGGTTGGATTTTTACAATGGGTAAGTTGACTAGCTAATAAAAACCTATAAAAAATTGTTGAATTCCATGTAGTTATCCTCACATAGCACTGTTCATTGGAACAATTTTTTTTGTCCTTCAAATGTTTGAGTTTTTTTTATTTAGTATTTTAACATTGTGTTTATTGGAAATCGGTCTTTGTAATTTGGTTTTTCTTGATTTCTATAGGATCATGATAGTCTGAACAAAATATCACATCATTTGGTTGGTTTTTAATTTTGTAGAAATCTATTTGCTTTTATTGTTTGCATAATATTGAATGTTAGGAGACTAAAATTTAATAAGAAAAAAAAACAAAGCTTTGTTAAAAAAAAATAATTTGTCCCTCCGCTTTTTTGATAAAATTTGCCTAGAGGTCTTGTTAAAGTTCATTTTTGGTCTTTTTAGTTTGGGAATCAAACATTTTGACTTGAGACTTTATTTCATTCCTATTTTAGTTCTTGGTTTGAGAGATGAAAGATAGTCATTGAAAAACAAAGAAAAAGAGATAAAGTTATCGGATAGCCAAGATTTTAGACATAAAAAAGGTCATTCTTGGTGTCAACGAGTTCATTTCAATGAGAGAAATTCAATTTAAGTGTTCTTTGGCCTTTATCTTTCTTGAAAAAGCATATAATTTCTCAGGAAGTTTTTTGAGATCGGGTTAATTTTGCATTTTATGACCAATTTTTTCCATGGTTAAAACCACAAATATTTATTTTAAGGCATCTAGAGTGTATTCTAGGTTTTTTTAAGGTGAAAATTTGGTTGAAAAATAGGCTTTTAAGGTCTCAGAAGCTAAATCTTGATTTTCTAACCACCACTGTAATGGTCATAATTTGAATTTCTAACGACGTGTCGTCTGCTGTCGCGGATGATGTATAGTTTATCTCTTAAGAAGAGAAGGGACACAAAATGTGTCATCCACCCACACACGAAAAAATAACAACCTAAGTGCGCGCACCTGAGCTTAGGTTTCTTGCCAAGCCTAAAGGCACGCAACCTTTTTCTTTTTTATTTTTTACATGTTTAAAAATTTTTTAGTCAACCATGACACGGAACATTTATCTAGTTTGTTCTAAATAGTGGAGGTGGCTAAGACTGTCAACTTGAATTCATTGGGTCGTGGGCTAGGAAATCTAAGATTCATTTTACTCCTTGGGTGAATGCATTTCAAAGAATTATGTAATTTCTTATTTTGATAAATGGGCCTTAAGTAGTGGGCCTAGTTTAAGACTGGATCAAAAAGTAAAGAAAAGGTTAAACGTCATCTGTGGGGATCGAACCAACGACCATATGGTTAAAAGTCATGCGCTCTACCTCTAAGCTAAGACGGCTATATGTTTGCCAGCCGACATCACATTTATATAGTATTTCCTTACACGTTTCTCCACAGACGAGTGAGTAAATAATAGCTATTTTATTGGTAACAAATTACCAATAAAATTAATACCCCATCCAAATCAAGCTCCCAGTATATCTTATTATTCTACTATCTCTGGATAGTAAGAAATAGCTATTTGATACGTGATTTCGGGTTGAATAACTTTTCTTGATAAAATAAATAAATATATAGGATTTTTCAATGTAGTGTTTTACAAAAACAAATCTAATTATAAATTATAAAATCTATGCATGCAATTAATTAAATAAATCGAAAGTCATCTGTGCTAAAAATACAAAAAAAAATGTTAACATTTTTATTTCACTCATCTTGCTGCGGGTCAAATATTTTTTTTTAATGCAAAAGAATGAATGTGTAGACGATATTAAAGCATTTTTGACATCATGTAAAAATTTGAATTAAAAAGCCTATATTTACATATAATAGAATAAAGTAAAGATTATATTCGTTAATAAAAACGTGTAAGATTTCAAGTTAATTTTTAACATAATAGAAAAACATGAAAATTTTGCAATTGCTACAGTGAAATATCATCTCCTTTTAGTCTTTGTATAATAATGTTTTTTTTACAAAAAGTAAAGAAAAAGATTTTTAGAAAACAAACTACAAAAGAATGAAGATAAAGATAAAAGAAATGACATAAATAGGGCAAGTGTAGGGTAATAAATATTCCAAGTATAAAATATTAAAAATAATAATTTATTTCCAAAAAAACGTGTAACAAGAAAAAAAGGAAAAACCAAAAAAAATATAACAAAAGAATGAAGAAAAAATTTGGTGATCAATAGACCAAATGTAAAGTGAGAAAACATGTGAAGTATAAAGAAAACAATTCTAAAAAAATCTAAAAAAAGTTTTTTTTTTATAAAGAAAAATTGTAGATTTGTCATCGCTACAGTACTGGTTATGGTAAATAAAATATAAAAATTACAATTATATCATTTTTACCGTGAAAGAGCGATTCCTTTTAGTATATAACTAGTTAGATGACCTATGCTATGCCGCAGGCTTGGCCAATTTTTTTCGCAACATTGAAAAAGACATTCATTGGACGTTAATGTTTTAAAATAAGTAAGAAAAATCTAAGATTTAGGTAATTAAAAACAGCCTGTGTTGTTAAACTGGTGACCTAGAAAGCTAATAAAAAAATATCATGAAAAGAGTATCTCATTTTTATATTCAATAAATTGATTTAATTTAATTCAAAAACAAAAATCCTTATAAAAAAGTTGAATTTAACAAAGATCCAAAAAAAAGCCCAAGGTAACCCATGTTTTTTTTCAAAAGCACGAAAATGATCAAGGATGAAAAGAAAAAAAAAGAGAAAAAAATAAAAAAAAGTTTGGATGAACCTTCTAAACTTAAGTTAATCTCTCAAATTTATAATCCGTTAAACTCCATACCCAGTTTCAACCAAGAAGCTCAACAATTGACCAATTAAATGTTGAGGTTTTGAATAAATTAATTTAATCTGTTAAAAAAATCCTTTTAAAAAAGCTAGATCAGCAAAGACAAAGGAAACCCGAGGCAACCCGTGTTATTCCCAAAATGACTGAAAAATCTTGTAGAAAGCAAAATAAAATAAAATATTGGAGAATAAAACTGAAAAAAAATGAGATTAAAAAAGGAAAAAAAATCAAGCAAACCCGGATTAATATATCAAACTCGCAACCCTTTAAACTCTAACCCAGGCTTAATCAAGAAGTTGAACACCTGATAGATTTTCTATCGAAGGATAAAATCGAGAAAAACATTAAGCTAAAAAACATTTCAAAGTAAGAAATGACAATAAAAAAATTGAAAGATGATGAAATTAAAAAAAATATCATTTTAAATAAAAACAAATAGCAAATAAAGAAAGAAGATCAGATTTAACAGATGAAAAACATCCTTAGGAATGAAATTGAAAATAAATTTTAATTTTATAAATTATTTTAAATAAAACAAATACTAATTAAAAGATTTAAAACTAAAACTAAAAAAAAAACTAATTGAAGGATTGCATTGATATTTTTTTTAGACCAGCATGCTTTTTTAAAATAAAAGAGAAAAAAATAAAATAGAGGGGATGGAGCTACACGATCTATCTAGGCAGGTAGGAACACTATGAAGATTTTATCATTGTGGTTAAGAATCTGCTTGAAAGTGTGGTTGTAATTATTTTTTAAAATATTTTTCATGCCATAATACATTAAAATAATATTTTTTTAAAAAAAAAATTATTTTTGAGATAAATGTATTAAAATAATCCAAAACATTCAAAATAAAAATTATTTTTTAATAAAAAAAATATTAAATTTTTTAAAACAACGGATTAGCTTGCATTTCATCAGTTCCGAGCAAAGCCTCCGCACACGCCTCTACAATTTCATTGGAGGCCCCCATAATATTATATATTTGATTTAAGATATTAAAACCCTTTTGTTAAATCAATTATTATAGAAAAAAACCCAAAAGGAAAATACACAAATTCCCTGCACATCAGTTTCTTTTTATAGATTTTTATTGTGCGACTATACTTAAAAAGATAAAAATACTCTAAGTGATAGATATATATATTATTTTGCTTTTAAGGGTAAAAAAATTATTATACCGTGAAAAAAAAATATGTAGATCAATTTGGCCCCCAATTAATTCTGCAATGCCTATTAACCCCCTGAAAAAGACAAAAATAACCCTTGAAGCAAGCCTTGCCAATTTGGTTAAGAAAGAGAAGGATGTTCTAATCCAGTGTTTTGAATAACCCTGTCAATGAATTCCGTCTTCCGAGCTGCAGGTTAGGATGACTGAGTTAACTGCAATTAACGACTGTCAAGAACATCAACGCATTATTTTCGCATCGTTAAGTTTAAACTTTATAAAACGGAATCACATTGTAAATGAGATCTTGAGTTAATAGAGCCAACCAAAGCTTGCTTACTTAGTGTGTAAAGACTACAGCTCCAGAAGATACCGGGCATCTGTGAAAGCTAGAATCGGGAGATGATCTAAAGGAGAAAATGAAATTCTTATTGATCTTCACAAATTACAGGGGAGACATTAACATAAACCATTATCCATGAATCATAATAAAATGAATAAGATGATGCTATCTATTATTTTGAACATCGTTTTTTATGCTCACTCAACAAAGACTTTGAAAGTAAAAAGGAGCAAAACGTGTATGTATGAATACTAATTCCCAGCTGTATAAATGTTGATAGCAAGCAGATCTCTCATATTTTCAATTGAATTTATCTACTATCTCAAAACCCTGTTTGAGCTCAAGAAGAAGTTCTCTTCACCCGCAATGGTGGAGTGCAGCCTTCCTGCAGCCCAACCATTGTTCATAACACGAGCACCAACACGAGCTGGATCACCGGTCACTCGACTTCCCTCAACCTGCTTTTCATATTCTGGAAGACCTCCTGCCTTTCTCTCTTGTCTTCTTTTCCTCTCCTCATCTCTTTCCTTCCTCAGCCAGCTCTCCACTGTTCTCTGCAAATCCAATTTTCATTTCGGCATCACACAATGCAAGAGGATTTATATTCTGGAAATTGAAAAACTATCAACAAGTTGAAAAGTAGATTAGAGAATTAGACATAGCTACTAACCATTAGTGACAAATTACTAGTCTCTTTTATTTTGGCCATTGGCAATGCGAATTGCAACTTCCCATGAGCAACATACAACTGTAAAAGAAGAAACCAATTAGACATCGAGAAGAGCAAGCATTATATGTGATGCCTGTTGAACTACTGAAGAAATCAAGACATACAATATGCGTTGGCCACTCCTCCAAACCATCAAATATATGCGTTGCATAGATAATTGTAGCACCTCGCTCTTCACATTCCTTTCTTAGAAACTTCAGAAGGTCAGCCCTTGCTAGCACATCGAGGTCAACCGTTATCTCATCAAGAAGAAGAACCTAGATAAACAAGGAGGTAAAGTCGGCTTATATTAAGACATGTATGGGAAAAACGAGGAAGAAAAGATATCCTCAACAAACAATAACTTGCCCAAATGAGGAGTTACAAGCATTGTAATGGAAACTCATGATATAAGCGAGAGATATGAAGCAAGAAAAAGGGATACCTTGAATGGCCTCAGGAGACCCATGCAAATTTGCACCCGCCTTCTCTGGCCATCAGAAACCTTGTGCATCCTCCATGACAGATCAATGTCCAATACCTATCCAATCAAGATAACAAGTTGTAATGTCCCACTGCTGTCAATGGCGGACCTAAAGAAATAGTTTCTCAGAAATGCATCTTGAATAATTTGAAACTCACCTTGATTAGCTCAGCTCTTCTTTGAGGATCAATACCTGCCACCCCAAATATCATCTTCTCCGCAGAAATATCCATTTGTATCGGAACCTCAAAACCAGCAAAAGCAACTTCTCGCCTCCACTGTAAAAGAAAGACTTTTTATCAACAATGATCAACAAATAAAACTTAGAATATGAAAATCTCGAAATCCGGATAGTTAGGTAAAAAAAAAATTCCTATCGAAATGTCCCAAACACACCATGGTATAGTCATGCCAAGCATATCATGCTCAATATTAGACAAAGTAAAACAAACTATTCCATTTGATTATGATAGATGAGATCCAGTCAAACATTGTTCTCATAATTAATTTAAGCAGGGCCTCCTTTTACAGTTTAGGCTGCTCCCATTTCGCAGGCTGGAATCCTTTTTCATGTGGAAATGAGCTACGATATGAAAGGAATATCCATTGCAATGCAACAAAGAATTTGTTTTTCTTTCTTGTTCTTCCAAGGATTAGATTGGCATATCCAATAACACATTACTGGAGGGGGTAATGTTCCTCAACGTCTTATTGAAGATAAGAAATAAAACACCAGTTTCCAAATTTTAAATTAAACAGCAACAGTCATTAATAAGAAAAAAGCAAATTCATGAATGACTTGTAATTTCTAACCTCTCCTCCAAGATAAGAAAGATGTCCAGAAGAAGTTAAAGCAGTGTCGTGAAAAGCAGACCTTCCTAGAACACGAACCATTTGGGGTTCCACCATGTGTTTTCCTCCTAATATCTTCAGAATTGTAGTTTTCCCTTTACAACACAACAAAACAAACCCATTACTATTCTGGTGTTTTGCATACTAATACTATTATCTTATGAAAACAAACAAAGATCTAACCAGCGCCGTTGGATCCAACAAGAAGGCATCGATCACCAGAATTGAGGTTGAGAGAGAACTCATCGATCAACGGTTTAGACCCAGGAGGTGGGTGACCGTCGATTCCTGGGTACGTGAATCTCAGGCCGTTGATAACTATTGTTGGTTCTTGATGCTCCATATCGCCCATCACAACAATCTGAGAGAGCGGTCTCTGTTTTTAAGCTCTCAAGTCTCAATTTCCTACTTCTTCTTCACCTAACTCGATGGGAAAATTTTGGGGACATGGATCCTACAACGTGGCAAATTTTAATAGTACTACGTGGTCAGTTAACAACCGTTTAAGAGTAGCATGTGAGGGCGGGTCTTGTGGAACGAACGATCAAGAGGGATGGATACACGAAGGCAATTTAGGTATTGTGCTCTCAATATCCTATAACTGGGAACCTAAACTAATTAAACTAGATTTCATAGTTTCATAAAACATACATTTAATCCATGAATTCTTTGGTTCGTTTCTAACTTTAGTGTTTTTCCAATTAAAAAAAAAAGTGAAAAGAGAAGCAGATAAGATGGGAAAGGAAAAAAAGGCGTGTTTGGGTTTAAAAAAACCTACTAAGTAGAATATGGCCAACTCTAGTAAAGAGATCATTAGTTATTTTCTATACTACAGGGACTAATTGTTTAGTTTTGATAAACTATGATGATTTAGTTATAACTAAGCTTTCTAACTTGTAAAAAAAACTTAGATAGTAAAAAACTATTTAACATTGTTATTAAATCTTTGAATTCTCATCGACTTTTTCTTAGCCTTAATTTAAAATTAGCATATATAGAAATTGTTTTAATATGACTTAGTCGACTTGAAAGATACAAAGGTAATTCAAACGACCGGTAAAAAGTATTGTTTGATTTTTAATTCTTTTTTTTCAAAATGATATTTTTGTTTCTTTTTAATATGAAACAACGACATATTGGATTAACCCAAGATTTGCAACTTAACCCGACAAACTCACAACTCAGATCATGGGCTCCATTAGGTTTAATAATATTTTTTAAAAAAAAAAACTATTTTTTACTTAATGATATAATAACAAAGATAGATACTCATAAAATTAATCAACAATTAAATATTATGATGTTTGTATGAGACTAAAATAATTTATATATAAAAAAATGAAACAAATTATGAAAACTAGTTCAAAATCAATCAAATATTAAATGATGAAATTGAAGAGAAAAAAAAAAGCAAAAATGGATTCAATTGAAATAAGAAAATTGAAAGATTGAATTAAAAGGTAAAAAAATTGTTTGATATTTTTATTAAATCCGACCAGTAAATAATTTTAAAACTTTCTGAATTGATATATTTTCAAGTTCAAATTTAAAATTAATTTGTATACTTAACATATTTAAAAATAACCCAAAAAAGTTAACGCACGTTGGCTTTAAGAAAAAAACCACTAGCCCCACAGGGTTTTTTTGGGATCAATCAACAGTGTTTTCTTTCTAACTATGTTACATTTACTATTTATTCGCCTGTGTTAATTTTTAAAAACGTCACAGTTGTTAGGCTTCCTTCCACCACCAGGTGACAGCAAGAAAGGCTTCGGTTAGAAGAAAAGGAAAGAAGCCTAGTATCTAATATATTACAGCAATGCCATTATCAAATTGTGTTGTCTGCAGCAAGTTTTGGAGTTTCTGAAGGGTGGCACGTGTCATGAAAGAGTAGCGAAGATCAGCGCGACTGCAAGATCGATGGCTAACAGTTAGCAATCCTCGGAGAAAGTTTTTGATCATTTCACCCTCGTCATCCTAATGGTGAATTATATTATTTAAGGAAGATGTACTTCCTTCCTAGGCGACAACTAATTATGCTGGCGCTGCACTTTCCTCACCGCAAAAACTATTCGGCTTTTCAGAAATCAGAATAGAAGAGATTAGGCAGGATCTCCCTCAATTTTACAATAACGTCGATACGTCAAATCACCTTCTCTGCTCTTTTTTACCTTTTGGCCCACCAAATATTTCTTCGAGATAGAAATTTCAGCTTCGAGTTCTCTTGGCCTGAAGCTTGATGGGAGATCTCTCTCGGACTTCGGTGTGTATCTAACAGTGAAGATCTTCGTTGATGCTGATATGGCTTCCTTGCTATCTTTTGCTCTTTTTTTTATATATATAGTTTTCTCCTTCCTATTTCAAGAACTACCCCATCGAATTTCTCAAGATTATGATTCCAATAACTTGCATTTGATAAATACTTGACAATGGTTACAGCTCCAAAAATTACTCTATTCGAGGTGGAAGATCTTCCTTTGCTTTTTTGTTGGCTTAATTGCATGGAATCCTATGGTTTCCAATCATATCATTTTTAACTCTTTTTTTTTTTTTTCTGGTCACCATTGGCCCTTTTAATTCTTGAAGAATAGCTGGATTGACTTTACTTATCACATGGAGAATTGATATCATGTTGATTATTTTAGTTGAAGATTCTATGTAGTTTAAGCTTTTTAGCATCTTTAATGACCCCATTCACTATTTTTCTGATAGGAAAGTAATCAACTTTTATATCTTTGATTAAACAGAAGATCTTTTCAGCTTGATTAGCTAAGTTAGGTACATAGTGGACCATTGCATGAACAATATTGTTTATGATACTTTCTTAATACTTAATGATATATTCAGATTTTATCTCGTCTATTATATCATCACTATAATACTTAGTTTTTTTTTAATGTGCAAAGGTAGAAGGAGCTTTAGAAATATACAAGTTATTCCCTATATTATTGAGGACTAGCAAAGGTAATATTATAAAGGATGTATAATTCTTTTGGGATTCCTTAAAAAAAGCATTAGCTTAGGATTCTTTAAAATCATTTCCTAACCCTTCCCTGGTATATTTGATCATCCCATTTGAGTTGACATGGCTAGTAATTGTTTGATGGATTCTAAAATTTTATGCAAGCTATTTGTTGATAAAATGATATGGAAAGTTAATGGACTTTTATATACTTCTTCGTCAATGAAAAATTAATATATAGGATGAGATATTTAAGATATATTATTATAAATATAAGATTTTATAAATAAAAAATAAACTAATAAAATAATGTTATGCGACATTAAAAAAAAATATAAGTGCCTTTACAAATTTATATAAATAGAGAGTTTTACCCTAAACACGGGGAATGATAATTTTTCAGGGAGAGATACAAAATTTTATTCAAGACAAGCTCTTTAAATAAGAAAGCTCTTTTAAAAATTCTTAAACCTTCTTCATCTACGTTTCAAGTTTAAAAGAAATGAAGCTCTGTTTGAAGAAATAGTCCAACCTGCTAATATTTTGTAACTTTACAGGCCAGGTTGGGTTTTCATATCTTTCGCATCCAACCCAACTTTTCAATTTTTCCAACATTGCTCTCCTAGTTTCTAAAATATGAAATAGAATGAAAATACATTCTATTTTTTAAAATAATTGAGAATTTGAAATAAATAAATAAATAAATAAAATAAATGAAAATGAAAAAATTAAAATTGATGAAAGGGGTGGTATTTGAAAGAAATCAAAACTTACTAATAATTTTTTTTAACTTTTTGTTTTTTAATCCCATCACTTAATATCTTTATTGTTTAAGCTTAGCCATGGAAAATAGTTTTTTTTCCTTTACTTTATTTTAAAAGGTCAATGCGAAGTGTTACATTTATTTTTAATATTTTTATTTTTTATAAATTTCATAAATATTTTAAAAGTTCTTACTTCAGAATTTGAAGATCAAGTCAAATTAAAACTAAAAGGACTTATATAGTATATAATCAGCTAACAATACATATGAGGTATGTACTTAACCCTCTCTGTTTTTTTTT
>Ga0307510_10000675_pt1 | contig 34812 bp, 33 predicted proteins | sample 12_EM_MG_FD_207224 | JGI IMG/M metagenome (GOLD analysis project Ga0307510, IMG submission 207224) | Populus trichocarpa ectomycorrhiza microbial communities from riparian zone in the Pacific Northwest, United States - 12_EM | ecosystem: Host-associated > Plants > Roots > Unclassified | place... | reverse complement strand
TGGTCTTGTGATTAAGATCATGCTCGGAAATAAACGACTGCTCCCAGCTTGCACAGTAAAAGCGTCCACTTGAACCCTCATGTAACATGGCCTACAAGTAGGTAGTGCTACCGTAAGACACATGCTCCCAATGTGAGACCAAGCCAGCCGCCTGAAATGCTGCAAAGTTTCCCCGATAATATGTGCGGGAACGGTGTTCGAGCACGATACGGCAGGGCAAATGTAGCAAGAATGGCATCGGTACAAGTGCCCGAGAAGCCGTTTTCGTGCAGGCCAAGGATGGCTAGCTTGACCAGCAAAATAATCCCTGTCCTGTGCGAAAGCATCTCCCTAGATACCTGTCTATGATACCTCGTACCTTTTAGAGACCCCTAGGATGGGGAGACTGTGCGCAATAATAAAATCTTGGAAAATTTCCCAACCCTTCGATGGACAACAAAAACACCACAGGGTATTCTTTTACTTATTCCTCCTATGATATATAACGATTCTGAATCGTGCAGAGAACACATTTGCAGGGCAGATGTGGTTCCTACTGTAATAGCCCTTGAAGGTTATCATAAGGCAAAACTCTATCAACTTGGGATACCCCTTGGTATCATATGTCTGAAACAGTCTCCCTAAGCTTTAATTATGATTTGCTGAGAACATCCAACTTGACAGGAGCGCTGAGTCATTTGAGCAGTGAGAAGAGTAATATAAAAAAAATCGTATTTTCTGACAAATTCCGGTCCCAAATCCGGCCTTAGCGTCCTGGAGCAAATTTAACGGTTTCGGACACATCAAGGGATAGGCACGAGGCTGGCGACAAAAATGATGAGCAGTGAAGGGTTTTCCACCGAGAATAGCCATATTCACAACCTTCTAATAGCCACCGATTTAGTGAAGCAATTTGGGCTCAATCTTTGCCCATTTGCACAATAATTCTCTAGATTTTGCTTTCCAACCCTTTAGAAGTCTGTATCCAGACTGGTTGGGGAATTGTCAAGAAAGAGAGTAATAGTTGGTTACATTGGTCTTGGCGCAATTTCTGACAATTTTGTATGGGAGATGGCAAGGCTTGGCGCTGCTTTTTAACTTCAACTTTTACAATATTGCATGCCAAAGTGTCCAATAATTCTTTAATAATCTGTAATTCCTTGGAGAGATATTTGAAAGAATTCTGGACCAGGATATCAAATTTTGAAATTTTTTGCACCCCCAGAATATGTTGAATGGAAAGCGTAAAGTAGCATGGTTTCGGTTATGATACATGCCATTCTGCTCATCATTTTTGTCGCCAGCCTCGTACAGTATGATATGCGGAAAAAAAGGTTTAGTTGAGTAATATGAAATATATTGCCCAAAGTAGTAAGTCCATCTACTATATCAGAACCAGTGTTCTGATCCCAAGTGGCACTGAAGGTCAATCATAAGGTGCTAGCAGCGTACAAAGAAAAACAATCCTTCAGAGGGACCCTTTGGCACTCGAGCGTAAGTTAGGGATTAATAGTGTCAATGGCTTTTAATTTTTAATTCTGTGTTGGAAATATGGTATGTGTGGTATTTGATGTGTCTCTTTCAGGAAAGTAGGCAGTTTGGCATTGTCGAACGCACAGAGAAGTCCGCATTAGGTTGCGCACAGTCCCCCCCCGCCTTGCCCAGGAGTCCCCACAGGCGGGGAGGGAACCTTGGCCGCGAACAACGGGCTAACGCCAGCTGAGACATCCATGGGTAATATAGTAATCCCGTAACCCAAACCAATGTCTTGCGGGGGAACGGACACTGATGCACAGCACTCGGAAGCAAGCCTTTCTGTAATAAACATGCGCAGATGAACAAGGTGTTTCCGGGACATGCCGGCATCTCATTCCTGCTAACTAACTCTTGGAGAAGGGAAGAAAGAAAGAAAATAACAAGAACCAGCTGAAGTAAACCAACTCAGATGCACAGTGTTCCTTCAATCGAGGTGCATATAAAGCAGGTTGCTTCTGGTAATCAGTTACGGTACTGCTCTATGCCGTCGATGGGGGAGGGATGAGGAAGACCTTCGTTATGCCGTGTCTGGGCTGTATGTGTTTGATTGGTCCAGTGCTCGAATCGGATTATATCGAATCGCACGCAGGTGATGGTAGTACGAGTGGGGACTCTCTCCCGCCGAGCTACAGCAAACAATAGTTATGCGCTCAGTTGTTCCCGCAAGCGGGCACGTTAGCCTACCTGTACTGTACTCGGAATGTCGAAGAGTTTTTTTTTAAAAAAAAGGATCGCCATTGCATCTCGAATCTGGGGGTATGCAATAACGGTACTTTTTTTTGGAAAAGCTTCGACATTGCGGGTAAGTTAGTGGTTAGTTCATGTGCGCCAAGTTATATACTAGGCCCCAACCTGCAATTTCCATATAATGCCGGCATGGTATTCAACCATAGTGCTAATACTGTACTTTGCTGTGCTCCAAGGAATAGTGCAGCCAACTAACCTGTGATACGTTAAGTAAGTTACTATAGTACTCTAAATCAGCCAATCTACCCCACATTCAACGAACGGAATAAGAAACCGAGATGCTGCACCTGCGTTGCCGGGAATGGGGGTGGGGGGGGCACTACATACATCGATAGATATGCCGCGCCAGGGTAAAATATAACCCCCCCTTACTGGTATCATACTCAATCATAAATCACCGTATATACCCAAGCTGCTCGAGCACGCCTGCAAGAGTCGATGCTTTTGTGTTGGTTGTCAGGGTGCCGACCAATTCTCAGTGGTAGGTATCAACTGCCGTAGGATAATAGGTTACGGGGGGCTCCCTGTGGGGGGGGGGTTTCTCTATTCTCGGTTAAGCAGGTGATCATTATCGCATATTCGCTTCTCCACACATACCGTAAATAATTTCCCTCCGACCGGGTTTTCCACTGCGAGCCACCTAACTTATCATATTCGAAAAAGGGGGATGCGGGTGCTGGGCGGATCATAGGTTATCACTCTGGGTCATGTTGTTAACTTTTTGTTCAAAATAGTTGCTGTGGAGATAATGATTGACTGTGAGGGTTTTACGCGCGGAGTGGAACCACTTAAGTGGAGACACAAGGCTAGAATTAAGCGGAGACGAGGATCATGATTGATTGTAATAAGTCGATAGAAAGGAAAGACTTGAGAGGGGTTGTGTGCAGGAGGAAGGGTGGGGGGCGAGGGAAGAAAGGAGGAACAGGGGGGTGAAACCATTTTCATATCTTGCGCGCACTTCCACTGGTGCGTACGTATACCACAGTGGCCTCCGTGTGCGGCCATTAAACACCGTCGTCTCCAACAACTTTAGTGTGGAGGATTGTATATCCCTAGAAGCACAGTCGGTGGAAGGAACCCGGGGGCTTCCCCCCCCAGAAAAAGGGCATCTAGGGGCACCGTAATTGCCAGAGTAGGGATGGGGTTCTCACTACCATGGAGGAACTAAGCTCTACCTATGAGCTGGTGGTATCATAAGTGGGATTGCTACGCAATGTTTCCCTACATAGAGGGCTTCCGGCACGCGAGCATCAGCTTGCGAAATGCTTTGAACTACGGTCTGGAACCGTACGATCCACGAAAGGTGAGCTAATAAATGGTGAATGCTCGCTACGCCGAAGGCTTGCAAGGTAGAGAAACGTCGTGGTTATGTGCCCCTCAAGCGGACATGAGAACTTTGCCATACTGTCATACTGCCGTACGCACACCTGAGTACATCCACATCTGCATCCGCATAACAATTCGAAAGCTGTGTACGTGCTATACTGCCTATTCAGTAACTACCAGCAACTCATAGCATTCCTGCTCTGGAAAACACTGTTCCCATGTCACCAAGGTAATTATTCTCGCCGGAGACAAGTAGAGACTCTGTACACAATATCGAGAGCGCGGGGAAAGCTTCCTGCTTAAAAATCTACCAAGCCGCTCGAGAACGATATTCCCGCAAACACAAAATTTCCATCCCTCCAGAGAAAACCCCTCCGAAACATCTATGTGCGAGAAGAGGTGCTGCACCTCGAGAAACCTATCTATGGCGGCGGGATATATTCCACAAGCGGCCAAACGAACAAAAATGAAAATACCACCCGATCTAGATTAAGCCAGAGTCTAGTTTATGTAAAGGAAAGAAGAAAATAGAGCCTCACCAATACCCCCTGGTGCTCTCCGCAAGTTTCCACTTTGCATCCCACTCCCTCAACACGCCACCCGCACGCCCCACCGCGACCGCCTCTCCCCCACCCCGGGTGAAATAGGTCATCGACTTATGAAGTAAATATATGCTTAACCCCTCACGGACACCATCCTTCCTCCCCACGCCCTTTCCCCAAAAATCCAACGCCCAAACCCTTCCTTGCAACCCAGCATATACCGTCTTCCCGCCACCGCCAAGAGCGAGGGAGTGCACGGGGCCTGCCCGGCTGCCTTCAGCGCGGGATTGTATGTACGTTGCCCAGTTTTTTGGCGGGAAGTCGGAGGGGAGGCGGGAGGAGCGGATATCGAAGTACTTTAGCAGACCGTATTGGCTTACGCCGGTTACGAAGGCGTGGCTGGAGAGTGGGAGAAGAGAGAAGATGGGGGTCTGGGGGTCTATGGGATCGCAGAATTGGGAGACTGCGGGATGAGGAGTGCGGAGGTCGTGGAGCCTGAATGTATGTTAGATAATGGTAGTAGAAGAAAGGAGGAGGGGGGGAGGATTGCCTTGCTATCCCATCCCACCATCCGCTGACGAATACATCGCCATTAGCACTCGCACCAGTAGAACCCCTGGGCAGAGGTTTGATGGCGTAGACAGAAGCGCTTTGCATGTCTGCGCAATACTTCGCTGAAAACTCCCTGATCGGCTCCCGCGTAAGCCCGGAGGGTGTAATTGCATGAATAACAATCGGTTTAGCGGAAACCTTCCCCACAGCAATCTTCGTATGGTCTAGGAAAGAGACCTCCCACAGCTGCTCGTCAACAAAGTGTGCTTCAGAGGCTTCTCTGACCATCCTCGCCGGTTCCCCCACACTGGCAGGCTGCCGAACATTGTAAATGCTCAACGAGGAATTATTGAATATCGCCCCAACCAGAACCTCCCCTCCATTTCCCTCATGTATCATATCCATCCCTTTCACCATCTGCCCATCGGTATGATACCGAACCACAACCTTAGGGTTGTACGTAACCCCAACTCTACCCCGCGTATCCAACTCCAGCATTTCCAACCTGCCATTCGCCCTCCCAACAAGCGCGACTTCCACATCCTTATTCCCAACCTTCTCATGTGGCCTTAGCAAATGCAACCCCGTAACGTCGTCCCTTCCCCCCCTCTGATCGCGGTCCTCGAACCCCCACCAGAAGGTCCCACGCTGACCCCGGCCTTTGCTAACCATGATATCCTGCCCTGCGCCAATGGCGAGTACATCCCGATCACCGCGGAATTCACCGTATGCGTCGATCGTAGGGTGGTATGCAACCGTCTGTCTCCTCCCACCGCTGGCACCTCGAGTACCGGGCTCCCAGGGCAATGCGCTGACCTGTCCACCATGGGGACCCCTACGGGGCCCCCGCGGTACGTGCATGTATATCGCGGGCTTGAGTGCCGTGGCGGTGAATTCCGCGCGAGAGCAATTGCGGGATACGCGGGTGGCTTCTTCAGCCCGTCCTGCCCAGTTGATTTTCGGGCTTTGGTGTCGAGGCCGGTGATAGTGGTGGTGGCGGTGGCGGTGTTCCTGCAGGATTTGGGCGTGCGCTGCGGGGAGGTGGGCTTGTAGGTAGATTCGCCAGGCCTCGGTGCTAGTGAAGGTGTGGTGATAATGATTTGTTCGCGAGAGTGAGAGGATGTCATACGGGGTCAGGTGTTGGACTACCAGGGAGAGGATTTCGGGAGGGAGAAGGCAGGGCTTTTTTGTAGGAGAGGGGGGGCTTTTCTCATTCATGTTTCCAGTATTGTGAGTATCGTGAATGGGGATTGAGAAGGAAATGGCTATGATTCTGGTAGGGAAGGCGTTTTTATCCTTTGAACGGATGACACAGTCAAGCTTGTCACCTGGTCCGTGCACGGATTTTTGACTCCTCTTTGAGAAGCATGACTGGAGAAGAGGGAAAAAAAGAACTCTAGCTGCCTCTTCGGGATGTGACAAATTTTCAAAAAGCATCAGTGATAACGAAACCCGGTAAAACCGCAGTTCAAGATCCCCCATATTGAACCTTCTTGTAAAAGGCAAGACTAACCTGACAGAAAACTTTCTCATGCTTTGGTACTAATAACAGAGGATAACCTCCTAACCAGTTCCTTGTCTCCTCCATTGTTCTTCCATAGCACTAACTCTGTCCCTATATTGAAAATCTCCAGGTCATCCCTGTCCGTCTGAAATACCAGCAGGGCAGTCTGAGACAACGTGTTGAAAAGTCAGGATACAATGCTACAACAGTCACCCCAAAGATCACGGTCCTGCCTAACCACCGACGCCCCATTCACATGTTTAGGTAACTCTTGTTAAGCCTCAGTGGCCCAGTTAACAGAGAACATACGGGTGCCAGGGATGGAACCAGCAACCAGTGGTGGGAGGCACTACCATTATGTACTTGAATACTTTTATAGCTTCTGGCTCCACAAACAGAATAATATGTAAAAATAATAATTTCTAGACCCTAAGTTGCCCAATGCATTCTACCAGCCCGGAACTTCAGAATCGTGAAGCTCAGGCATTTACCGTAGGGGGGGTTGGTAGTGGTAGTAGGCAGGACCTCATACTCTAATTCTGTTCACTCTTTATGAATTTCTTGCCTAAACCCCTCTCTCGCTCTCAAGTGCCTCCTCGCAGCTATCTCCGATACATTGGAAAGCTCCCTCAGTTTTCCCCAGAAAGGGCCTGGACTCCAAGATCTCCGCAGCCATCGCTCCCATCTCACCAATTGCCAACCGAACTTGAACTCGAGTGGTGGGAGCCGGATTTCCAAGTCCTCGATCTGGTCCGGCCTTTCTTCTCGGGCCTTACGTGCACGAGCATGCTGGGGAGGTATAACTCTATAAGGCTAAAATCTTCGCAGCTATCACCAGCTTCTCGACTACGGCTTTCGGATCAATAAGGGTTCGGGGGTGTTCGTATGGCACATACTCATTGTGCTACAATTCTCAGGTGCCGATGCACAGCAATGGACGAATTTAGGTTCCTAACAAAAAGGGCTCCCCTTGTGTAAAAGAGCTACTATTTGGCCCCACATTAACTCTAACTTTTGCACTAGCTTGTAATCCCGAGCACCGGTCATAATACGCAGTGCATCGGAGAGTGGGTTCGAGTGTCAAGAGCTCGAGTAATGAGTGCCATCATACCGCGAACTACGAAACTCATCTGAAACGAGAAACAGATCATTTCCCATGGACAAGCAGTTGTATTATTGGCAACATACAAACACCCTGTGATAACAGAAGAAAAAGTATAAAAGCATAAAAGAACTCCGTAACGAGACAACTGCCGTGAATAGCCTAATAACCAACATGATACTGTAGTATTGAGAAAAGGAAGTTTTTTTTTTCGAGACTGACATTGTAAAGTCTGAAAATCTCACATAAACTCCCCCCAATTCCTCCCCGCCTTCTGAGAATTACCGGCCCACGAGGAATTTTGCCCATGGACAATCCCCGCATTAACTTGGCTGGTGGATGCCTTCGATCCCCTCACCTCTAGTCCGGACCTGATCATGTTCATTCTCATGAGTTTCATCCTAGCAAGGCGCTCGTAGTTTTGGGCAACTGTCAATGTCTCGCGATGGACGGCTGCGCGGAGGTTTGTTTCTTTGGCAGTGAGAAGCTAGACATTGTTAAAGGGTACTCAAAAGCTAAAAATAAATAGGCGGGACAAATAGCAACTTACTCTATTCTTTGTATCTATTCTAGCGTCCAAAGCGCCTTTGCCAATCATCACAACAAGCTCCTTCTCCAAAGTCCGTTCATCCGTGGCGAAAGCTTGAGCCATGCTGCTCAGAGTCACGCATGAAAACGGGATGAAGTATTGGACTATTCCCTTACTCCTGATCGACTCGAATAGCCTGTTGACGTGTCTGTGGAGATGGATATCAAGGAGAAAATCGTTCCTAGAGTCCTCTAAAATGCTCAAACAGCTAGAGTACTTTGCAGTATGGAAAAATGCGATAGCCTTCCTCATACGTGGCTCTAACTCGAGGAAGTTACGGAACTCGACGTTATCAAGAACTTCAGTCTTGAGTTGAGTTCTCTCCATAGAGGCCAACGCACAAAGTCCACCGTAAGTTGCTACATCGTTTGCGGTGATGACTTCGTTGTAAGTGTTGAGCAGAGTTGGTGGGCAATCCAGAAAGCTCCTAGCTGCAGCTCTAAAGTCACCAGCTGCTAATTGTGTAAGCCCCATAGCAACACAGAGCTTGGGCCTCAAAAGCTCCTCTTCATCGGGCCCCCGAGTTAAATTGCGTATCTTGACGACGTGCGATTGCACCGTCATGTAGTTCCCTTGTTCGATGCAAACTTTGATGGCTTGCATGGACATATCAACGATGTGTTTCGGCGCAGTGCAGAAGTCGCGCATGCGAGAGTAGCACTTGAGGGCACCGACGAGATCACCAGATGCGTATAGATGATTGCCAAGATCTTCATGACCAATCTATATTTGGCGTCAGTGAGTGGCTCCCCTTACAGCGATTGGTGTCAGTGATGAGACCCACCCGAATGCTCTCCTTGATCAGATTATGTTTGTAGCTCTTCAAATCAGCGTCGATTCTTTCTGTATCACTAGCAACCTTTCTGGAAGTCTTCTCAATCCAAACGTCGTCCTGAGCTGCATCTGCGTCCTCTGGAGAAAGCTTGCGGAGGATATCTAATGCCAATCTGAACCGGGGAACGTCCTGAGTTTGCTTCAACAATTTGGTAGCCAATTTCAGCCCCTCAACCGCCAGAGGAGGTGAGTGGGTAGAAATATGGATGAGTCGGTCGATCTGTGTACGTCCTAGATATACCGACAAACGATTTAGTATCCCATGCCGCGTGCACCGGGGCTACGGTGTTGGTTCATACCAGCATAGCCTGAGATGTAAGTGTCCAAATCAAACTTTGGTAGACCTGGTGAATGCGTTAGCAAACTCGAGCTTCCGGGTGTAAATAATGTGGTTACCATTAACAATTAAAACTCCATCACTCCTCGCCTGAGAGAAATATGCATCCACCAATGAGTTTTCCAACATGATTTGATGCTACGTTATGTTAGAACGCAGTCAGAGGAGGAAGGTGGAGGGGTGAGTGACTCCTCTTCGTTGTTCCTAATCCTATTTGCTATGCTCGGTGGACGTAAGTAGGACTTGGCGTCCTTTCACAGACCCGTTCTTGTTAAGAAGCAGAGGTGATGGTAGAGAGTAAGGTATTGCTCAGTACCTTGGCTAGAAAAGCCTCTTGCGGCTTAAAATGCCAAGGCCCACTGTATGGCTGAATGCTCCCCTGCCATCTAGACAGAGGCAACGCAGAGATGCCACAAGCTCAACTACAACTACCGATATCACAAGCCAACCAACTCTAATTCAAAAGCGCCAGTCAACTACTATAGCAAATACCAATTTACTCGTGAAATTTTTCCTAATTCCCCAAGGAAGCACAAAACTCACCAGCATGAATAGCCGCCACGCCGATCTTAGACTTTGTCGAGAGCAGAAACAGCTACAACAGTTTAAATCTGTCATGGAGCCCCGCTGTATGATGCTCAAGCAAATAATAGCGTGCAAGATCTAGGCCTCGGGAAACAGAACCTTGTGCTTAGAGTACCGGCATGTTATACCTAAATCGCAGGCTCGGGAAGCCACCTTGCGATACCAAACAGTGAACAAAACCAATTTTCAACCATCATACTAATGAGAAATATCAAATAATAGAGTAGATGTCCCTGCACATTAACAGAGAAAATAGGAACCATGGAGACACAGTCGCACCTCGGTATAAGGAACGCCAAAAATTTAGGATTTCTCGTCTATCGCTTGAGGGATCTGAAGCAGTAAAATTCATTGCCAGGCACGCTAAGCCTGCTTTGGAATAGTTTGAGTGCGGCGAATTGAAGCCGAACACCCTTGCTTGCACACTCGTACAGCAGTTCCTGTATCGCCTGGCTAGATAACCCAAATAAAGCTTCATCCGCCCATTTTCCGAACCTATAAAACACGCATTAGATACCAGCAGCCCAACAATACCAAATCATACAACATCATAATATCATACACTTCTCCTTCCTCCTCTCTTCCTCCATTTAAGCCCTCCAACTATTATCAAAACACAAACCCAACCGCCAAAAATGGTCACCACCACAAAATTCACCCATTCCGAGTCCGTGCAGATCCCTCACCCATACCCCCGTGTTTCCGACATCCTCATCGCCGCAACCCCCTCCGTCAAAACTTGCATGGAAAAGAACCCCATAGCCAGCAACGTGGACATCAAATCAACCGAACCCGTGCACATCTCATCCTCATCCAGCACTCCCTCAACCAGCAATTTCCCAACCGTCACCACTGCGACCGCAGAACTCCCCGCCAACGGCCATCGCGTCCACTTCATCTACGTGGAGACCGTGCCCCTCGCGTTCGGACTGACTTCGAAGGTCTACTTGACGGGGTGGTATGCGGCGCCGGATGCTGGGGGTGAGGGCTACTACAGCATTATTGCCCAGGAAGGCAGGTTTGCGGAGACTAGGGTTAGAAAGGTTAAGACTTTGAGGGAAACCGAAGGTGGGGCAGGAGCGGAGCTTTGGGAGGAAGTTGAGGTGGAGTGTAAGTGGTTTTTGGAATGGATTTCGAAGAAGACGACAATTGATACGCATAAGAGGTTTGTGGCGAGTTTGCCGGAGCTGTTTGAGTAGGGGTTTGTGAGGGTGGTGGGGTTAGCGCCTGGGCACTCATAGGACAACTCCCTCCGTTGGTATGATAGTAGCAATGACGACACGATACCTCTGTAAAATATTGGAGTCTCGAGTGATATTAGGTGATTGGCAGGGGTTGTAGGAGTTTTGCAAAGTACATACCGTATCACCTAAACTTGGAAGAGGCATCATATTATATAACCGGTAATGAATATATTGCTCGAAACGCTCGAAAGCACCCAGAATAACCGAACCTCATCTTGACAAAAACAAAAAAAAACCATCCGCGAAACCAAAAACCCAAATGCGCATAAGCTACCTGACCGCAACAACAAGCCTCCCTAAAGTGACCCCACCCCGTCTAATCCCATCTACACTCCCCGTGCTCTTCTTGGCTAAGATAAGTCTATATATACCCTCTCATTCACCTATTACCCCCGTACCGCCTACACTAGTGACAGTTTCACCAAGGCCAGAGCTCAACAAGCCCCTCCCCTCCCCTTCATCGCTCCTCTCGTCCTCAGCCCCATAGCCATTACCCCTTCCCCTTAGCCTCGACTTGTTCACTGCCTCCTCCTCCGAGCCGTGCCTGAATCTTCCAAATAACCCCCGTTCTTCCTCACCGAAGGGGCGACGGCGAGGGGAAGAGTGCAACCGTCTATCACCACCTACTCCTAGAATCCCCGGGGGCGGTCCAAGAGTTCCGTAGCCTATTTCGGCTTCTCCTTCCGGAGAGAGGTGCGAGTACGTAGGAGGTCCTCTAGGGGAGCGATATAATACGTAGTGCTGAATAACGAATATGATGTCGAAGAATATAGAAATTTGTGAGAGGAATAATTTCACGGGATTACCGGCTAGACCAGACCAGTCGTCTAGGGCGCTTTAGATAACGGTCCACCCACGGGGGGTTAGGAATGTCGGATTGTCCACTTACTTTGAAGGCCAGAGTCCAGAACCAATTGGGCCAGCGATAAGATGCCCCCGGAAATATCGAGTAAAATGTTGTGAATTGACCAACCAGTGGTAGCCTCCCGTTTATAATTAACCCATGCTTGGGGAACGTACTTCACGATCGAGATGAACAATTTGACGAATTGTAGAGTATAAACCTGCAGGTGGCAGATCACACGAAACAGGTATCAGTGACGGATCAAATATTACAATTCAATTTTGGTCAGTTGAAGTGAACTCACAAGGTCAATCCATTCGAAGTCTGCTATGCCACATAGGGCAAGAGCAGTGGAAATCAGAATTGAAGCAATACACACGGCTATTACCGCTAGCATCGTGCGGGACAACCTTTGTGTGGGGTCTCGCTTATATCCCCAAAAAAAGAATTGTGACCAAGTTATGAGACTGATCAAGGTTGCATGAGCCTAGATTTATTGTTACTGTCAGTGCCACATTATTACTATTTTTTACTAAGGAGAGGAATCGAGGTTCGACAAACCGCAAACGCCAGATCGTTCCATCGAACCGTGGGCTCGGGAGACCGAGGATGGCGCCTCGCATACTCATCTCGCACCACAGGGGAGAATAGAAATAAGATCGAGGAGATGGTGTAGCAGCTAAAGCCCAAGATATTTACGGTGAAGTAATCGAGAGCGAGACCAGTTACTGACTTTCGTGAATAATTTATGAAAAGCTGAGGGTAGAAAGAGACACCCCAGCACAGGAAGTAGGTCCAGCCCAGTAAACGAGATACGGCATGAGCGAGTTCCACGACTTGTTTGTCCAACTGCGTAGAGCTCAGAATCGCCATCCTTCGATCGCTAAACGCGCCGGCACAACTTTAACTGTATTGCACGTCAAGGTACCTCCTCGACTTCTTAGCCCAGGCCACTCGGCTGGTCCTTTCGACTTTTATCTCCCAGCTCGGGCAATAGTGTTTATTGGCCAGCTACTTGTCAACGAGGGGGGGGGAGGGGGTACAGATGAGATGTTATATCCTTGATGTTCGTTTCGTTCGTCGGTTTGTCGCGGAAGCTGGGGGGATGTCACTGAATGTATTGTGTAAGTTTTCGACCATTTACCTTCTGGGATGGCATCAGCGGAAAATATGGCGGTCGGCGAGAAGGGGAGCGGAGGAGGGAGGATCTACGATATATTGTGGGCGGACTGCCCGGATGTGTTATCTGCTTCGTTCTTGTGGGATCGAACTGTGCCCAGTGAGACCCGGGGGAGCTCTGGCTGACCTTATTTTCCCAGCGCATATCGGTATCACGGAGAGCAGAAAGTCTCCATTTCAAAGCCGCACGTGCCATCATTGTCCTATCACGTCATTCGACTCTGCTATCCCTTTCCCCTCCAACCGCGGTAAAATGCAGCACGGTGCCTGTGTCTTCCAGCTCTGCCCATCAAGCCGCGAGCTAGTGACCCCGGCCTGAAAAATACCACAAAGACCCTGTAGCTCACCTTGGGGTTCGCCACACCCCTAACCCCTACTCCCGTTTTCAGGTGCATTCGCTTTCCTCAGCCTCACATTTCGAGTTTCACTGACGCGAGCGCTCTTTGTCAGCAGAATTTCACCCTAAGCCTAAATCTCTTAATCTCTTGGCGATCTGATAACAGTCGCGACCTCAACATCTCCTGGTGCCTGTCCTGCCTGGTCCACCCCCTCGAATCGACCGGACACTTCATACAACACCCCGCTCCCACAATTCCCAAAACTTCCCCCTCTATCCCCCATCTCCCTCACCCTTCTACGCGTTCTTCGCCTGGACATGCTGTGTTTTTCTCGACTTTAAAAACATACATGGCTCCATCCCCTTCTGTGCAGACACCTACTGTTCGTGGCCGCGGCAGAGGTCGTCCTAGACTCCGTGGCCGTGGTAGCTCAATACTATCCTCTCGAACGCGCCCACCCTCAGCAAGTAATGAGAGTAGAACTCCGACTGGGAGGAGGAGACCAACATACCAGAATGGGTATAGACCTGGAGGCGCAGGGGGTGGTGGGCGGTACATGAACCCCACCACTGGAGAGGTTGTGACGGCCAACGAGTGGAACGCTGCTAGAGGAGGTCCTATCTTACGAACACGAAGAACGCCTGCACGAACACCAGCAACACCAGCAGTTCCGGCCTCTGTCACTGGGGCGGACATCAAGCCACGAGAAGAACGAAGCTACACCGAGTTCCATACCGATTTGGATATCAATCGCCCGCTTAAGGTCTACTCAGCCGAGGTAATTGATGGCGAGAAGCCTGCAAAGGTTGTGGATGTTCAAGAGAAGCCGGAGTTTCCTCAAGACGACCAAGCAAATGGATCCATGCATAGCGCGGGGGTCCCAATTCTGCCTGGGCCGTGGCCACCTACCGTTGACAATGGAGTCTTTAGCACTGGAAGCGATATCATTATGGAAGATGCCACTATTTCTGGCCCTTTTGAGAAACACTTGCAACCCCCGCCCGTGATAGCTATTGATCCAGCGCTTGCCGCTCTAACCCCGCCCCCCCCTCCCTCTAATACGAGCACTGAGGCTCCTTCTGTCCCGACCGATCCGGCACTTGTGGAAGTCACACATGGCGCCCCGCAAACACCAGCGGTGACGCCTACTGAGGAACTTGCCTCGGCTTCGAGCCAAAAATTGAACCCACGGCTTACACCATCCTTTTCCGGCCCCTCTGGGGGTGGTAAAGATGGGCAAACACTTGCCTCCCTCCGTGCCCACCGTTCAACTACCGGGAGGCCCCCCCCACGAAGGTCTTATGTCCCGCTCTCCGCTGGACGGGGCTCTAGAATGAAGACCAACACTCAGGATCCACCTGACTTGCTGAAACCAGAGCTAAAAAAGCCTGAATACCGGAAAATTACACCATTTCAATTTTCTGAGGCGGCCTGGTTGACACCTGTTGGGAGCACGGGCCCCCAGGGGTTGAACAATCCTCCCAATCGTTCTGGATCAAACGTTGATAGCGCAATGATTGCTATTGGGTATCAAGAAACTTCGCGCTTCGAACGTCCACGTACACTTGTTCGTGACCGCCCAGACGCTCTAATTGACGACCAACTACAGTCAATTGAAGTCGTCGAGAAAGTAGAGTATGATATGGATGAGCAAGATAACAAATGGCTCACTACATACAATAGTCACAGGAGGATGAGGGATGTCCAGCCTATCACTAGGGAGATGTTTGAAGTTGCTATGACCAAGATAGAGAAGGAGTGGGTCACCTTAGAGAGAAGGATACCCAAGACTGTTGCAAAGCCACACGGATCTACTTACGGGAATCGGCGGAGGAGCTCGGGTAATGATGGTGACGAAGACGGGGGTGAAGACAGTAAATGTGTTATCTGCGATGATGGCGAGTGTGAAAATTCTAACGCCATCGTCTTCTGTGATGGGTGTAATCTGGCGGTTCACCAAGAGTGCTACGGGGTGCCACATATTCCGGAAGGTCAGTGGCTTTGCCGCAAATGCTTGGCTATACCTAATAAAATAGCGGTACGTGCCCCCAATCCTTTTAAGTTGAAGTCCACTAACCATAGGAATCACAGAATTGCATATTCTGTCCAAACACAGACGGGGCCTTTAAACAAACAACCAACACCAAATGGGCACATTTACTATGCGCGATATGGATTCCTGAGGTCATTCTGGGCAACACGTCTTATATGGAACCAGTTGATGGAATGGACTCGGTGCCAAAATCAAGATGGAAGCTGGTCAGTCGTCATAATTCCAATTTCATGAAAAATCTCTAACATTCAATAGAGCTGTTACATCTGTAAACAGAAAATGGGAGCCTGTATCCAATGTAGCAATAAGAATTGCTTTATTGCATTTCATGTCACTTGTGGCCGTAGGGCGAGGCTTTCCATGAAGATGAAGAATAACCTGGGAACGGGGGCGCTCATGGAAACTTCGGCCCTCAAGGCATATTGTGATAAGCACGTGCCTGAGCAATGGAGAAGAGACAATGACGTACGTTGTCAGACTGTTTCTTGTTATATTTTCAGTGAGAAGCTAATTATTGTACGTACAGGTGGATACTGCTGTGGCCGATGCGATGGACTTTTATGCGAATACAATGACTGGGACGCAATGGGGTGATAGCCAGTCCGCTGCGATGGCTGGGCCTGACCATGCCCTACGTAACGGCATATTACGAAATGGAAACCTTCCACGAGTTACATTAACTTTTGGGAACAAACGTAAACGCGGTCAAGATCCCAAATCAACCTGGAAACTTGCCTCTGGTGCTCCAGTCATACCCCGAGTGATCTATGATCGGGTGGTCAAATTCATTTCCCGGTTTGACGTTGCTGAAGTCGAAGAATTCGTGGCCAGTGCCTGTAAGTACTGGACTCTCAAACGGGAATCTCGGCGTGGCGCAAGTCTTGTGAAGAGCCTCCAAGCCTCAATCAACAGCTTTACATCTGCCGAGGTAGTCAAAAAGAAGTATTCAAGCGCAGGGTTCAAGCAGGGCACAATAGATCTCGAGAAACGTAAAGAATTTGCCCAGGGTCGTGTTTCCGAATTGGAACGCTTGAGGGAAATATTTGAGCAAAAGCAAGAAAGGGAGAGTAAGGGCATTGAAACGATGAATTTCATGGAGGCGTATACGGACTTGAATTACTTTCCTGAGCTTCCACTCATTAAGGATGTTTTTGAAATTGCCAGGAGGTAAGTCTTCGCGCACTTGTAGAATCTATGTGCCGCAAGGGGTTTTTGCCTCTCCTGGAGTTGTCTACTGACAATAGCCTGTGATACAGTCTCGATCCAAACCATGTTTTCATCAATGGATTTTCGCTAATTGAGGAGCGAATAGAAAATCGCTTGTATCCCAATGTGGGTGCATTTGCGTGCGATCTCTTGTCTGTTCTTAAATCACTGCCATCGCAGCCGGTTCTGGAATACAAGGTTGTCTACCGGTATCCGCTGGGATCAGGCTTGATACACTCATCACCAAAAGACGACTTACAAGGTGGAGCAGTTGCATCGCTGATTTTGTCACACGTACTCCCACTTCTGGACAATGTGAGAAGATCCGAATTAGAGATACGAACACGTCCTCCCCCTCTAGAGATACCTGGGGGCAATGTTGTCGACATGAAACCCATTGATACTTACTGTGACATGAATGGGGAAGTTCTTCCATCGATGGAAGACAGCGGTGCGCTAGCCCCACAGCCACAGTCGCAAGATTCCTTGGTTGTCCTACCGCCGTTGAATATTGATCCGGAACTGGGAGTTCATTGGGACAATGGAAGGCCGCCGTGGTATCTTAAAGACCTTGCTCCAGTTGGGCTCCGGGTCGAGGCAGAAGTGTGGAGCCCGCCGAGTGAGGATTGTGATGATGAATGTGACCTGAATGGGAATTCAGCTAGGGCACATTCTTCAGTGCCACCGCTTGAATCTCACTTGTCCCTTTCGATGTCCGGATGGGGTCAAAGAATCGCTCAGGCAATTAGTAAGGCACCACGGGAAGGCACCGCCGATTTCCTGGCGCCAATGTCGGATAGGAGAATAAAACCGATTCCTAAGCCAGAGCGAGATTCCGGTGAAAACGACGCTCTAATGGACGGATTTCGGGCTATGGATCTCCCCTCGCCTCTCCGTACAATAGACGAAAATGCTACCCCAAACAGAGACCATACACTCCCGAGCATTGGTGACAGAATAGGCATTCCAGGACCGCCACCCAATCTTCTCGCATCTGTTCTAACTGAGGCTCCTACTCAAAATGGCACCTCCTCCACCTTATCTGGCCGCCCCGAATACCCACCCGTCGGGGTTAATTCCTCTAGACTCGGCGGATCTAGTGGTTCCCAACCGGTGGTTGGTGTGAACGGTACGTCGGGGCCCGCGCCAGCGGCTCCAGTGGCTGCCACCGGGCGGAAGAGCAGGAAAGGCATGATTTTTCCTAGGCAAAGCAATGGTCGGTTCGGGACCACAAAGGGAGCTGCTGGCGCCAGTGGTACCAAAAAGGCTCGCAAGAAGAAATGGTAGACGATGCCCTTGTAATATGAGGCGGTGGGGTGTCGGTATTTCAAATACTTGTATTATTAGATAACTTGATTCTACTTCTAATTTGACTGGGTCTAGCTGTTCACTTGGCACCTCCTTTCCATTTTATCGCTTTTCAACCGTCACTGTATTCTTCAACCCCGCCTCATTTACTACTTCAATTCTTTTATCTCGCTTTTTTTTTCTCTTTGCTTTTTTCGTCATCATCATGGGAATTCTGGGATTGATGGTTTGTTACCGGGGTTCAGGATCGGATCGGATAGTACTAGCTTTTTTCTTTAACTGGCTTGCTTGCTCTCTCTCTCTTTTTTTTTTTTTTTTTTTGCAAGTTTTGGAGGGTGATGCAGCACGCCGCAGTGTAGTTTTAAAGTTGAAGATACACTTCAAAGGATATTTGTAAACGGTGTCCCCCTGCATTATAGATGGATACCAGTACCGTAAATTCGTTTTGTTTGGGCTAAGGCCCACCCTTGCGCAGTGGTATGAATTTCCAGGCTCAGAGCCAGCCTATTTTTGTGTTGGTGCGGGCTCAATATTCAAGCACTCTATTACCGGTACTCGAGTATGGCGTCTCCTAACAGACGTAGTACCGCAAAAACTCAAAGAATAGAACCCGGTGCTGTGTCGTTGGAGTTGCCTCCTCTGGTAAGGTCTGGTGTCTTATTTCTTCTTCTTTCTTTCTTCATATCTCTCAGGGGGCTGGGCAGTCTCTTTTTTTGCTGTGTTTTTCGTCCCTTTCCTAAAGTGGGTATTCCCAACTGCATAGACACAGTTCCATTGTTTAAGTTTCAACAACAAGCTGTTTCGAGCTATTATCTGAAGATCACCCCTACCCGTCAAGGGTGCATTAAGCTTGAAGTCTAGCACTGTATTGTAGACTCACAAGTACAGTATACCATTCAATCATAATAATATTATAGACTACCATCAGCTAGGGGTTCTACATATTATACGTTGTAAGTTAAGGACTTGGGTTTCACTGCTAAGGCGAAGGAACCTCTGAGCTTATCGGTATGCATCAAGTTTTGTCTTCTGCAATAATGATAATAATAAGTGTTTTGACAGCAGAAGCAGAAACCTAGGGTCTCAGCCCTGGTTCTACCGCTTACGTACTAGTGGATTTCACCCCTTTTTTTCCGTTGCTTGCTCATCTCCCATCGCCCTTTTTCCCTTCCTTCTTGTCAACCCCCTCCACTCAGTCCACCCTTCCCTTCTATTTTCTCCAACTCGTTTTGCTTTCTTAATCCTCTCCCTCCCTCCCTCGTCATCTTTCATCAGCCTCACTTCCTCCTCTCTCAACCTCCCTCGTCTCTCAACACAACGTTTCTCTATCTCTTCATTTCCTTCACCCTGCCTTCTTGTGTTTGTCCGTGTCGCCTCACGTAGCCTTGAGCGATTTTCGTCTTTCACTGTTCACTTGCTTCGCCTTGTGCTACCCAACAAATACTACTAATTGTTTTTTTGAGTTTTGAGTACGGTTTTAATGACGATGGACTATGAAAATGAAAATAACCGTGATTATGACGGTATGCTTCCTTTTCTAACTCTGTTACTCTTGAGGGGTTTTTCCTCAAGTGCGAACTTGTTATCAACTTTTTTTATACTGACCCGAGTAGAAGATGGACGTGATACCTACCGTCGCGATGAACGCTCTATGTCGCCTCGTGGACGTCGCGAGGATTCTTCCCCAAGAAGGGACCGCGTAAGAAGCGCCTCCCCTGGGGGTCGTGGTGGCGAGAGGTATTTTGTTCCCTTATTCCTTTCGAGTCATGCGCGACCCACTAATTTTTGTAGATCTGTTCCTCCTGAGTCACGCCCTGATGATCGTCGCCCTATGGATGCCGTCTCCACCTCTTCCGAGCGTGGCGGTGAACGTCGCGGTCCGAGCTCTTCTGATGGTTCTCAGAATCCTGGCACTAACCTCTTTGTTACTGGTATTCACCCGCGTCTTACCGAGGATGATGTTACCCGTCTCTTTGCCAAGTACGGTGAGGTTGAGAAGTGTCAAATTATGTTGGACCCTCACACCAAGGAGTCTCGTGGCTTCGGATTTGTCAAGCTTGCTACATTGGATCAAGCCGACAGCGCGAAAGAGCGTTTGCAGGGTGAGGTTTTTGAAGGCCGAACTTTATCTATTGAGAAAGCGAGACGTAGTCGTCCCAGGACTCCCACTCCTGGAAAGTACTTTGGTCCACCTAAAAGAGGTATGTGTCAACCCGTTGGAATATGTATATTCCCTCATGAAATGAAGCCTAGCTAACAGCAAAGATGCAGATGATTACCGTCGTGGGCCACCCGGTCGTGATGATGGCGGTTACCGTGGTGGACGTGGTCCCTCGCGTGGTGGTCGTTTTTACGATGACTATGATCGTGGCTATAACCCTCGCTATGATGATCGTGATCGTGGCGGACGTGGGGACCGCTACTATAGTTCTCGTGATAGGGGTGATGACTACCCTCCCCGTGGAGTTGACCGCTACGCGTCTGGACGTGATGATAGGTATAGTGGACGGGATGAGAGACGTGCACCCAGAGATGCTGGCTATGCTAGCTACAGTGATCGCGATGCTGGATATTCCCGCGGCGGTGCTGGTGAGCCTGCAGTTCCTGCCGCCGCTGGTAGCGAAGGTGGTAGGGCCTACGGAGGCGGCGCTTACCGTGACGAAGCCCGTGGCGATGATCGTAGTTACAGGAGATAGATTATTCGGGCCTATCGGGGGTCACCTACCCTGTAGTTTTTTCTTGATTTTTTTGATTGGGTACAGCTTTCTCCCTTTCTTTAACCTTTGCGATTTCTAAAAGTCTACCTTTGTATTCCTTAATTTCTTGCTTTGTTCCTTATGGTCCGCATTCTTTTGCTTTGTTTGAGAGTCGGGTCTTGGTGTTGGAAGAGGAGACTTACTTCCTCTTCTCATGCGTCTTCAGACTCGGATTAATTCGGCGGTCGGAAAGGGATTGGTGGAGGAAGGGGGGATCTGTGTGAACGAGTTCGGCATCAACGTGCGACAAGTGATTTTGACAGTTCACACTGGCTCGGTATTTCGTCGATTCTCCAAATTCTTCTTTTTTCTTTTCATGGAGCGGCCTATTTGCAACACCGATCAACTATTCAGATTACAAATATATAAAAAAGCATCGCGACCGGTAGTTGGAAACGAACAAAAACTCGCTTAATCTTGTCAATTCCGTCCGTCCCCGTCTGTCTGGTTTCTTTGCCAGATCAGATTTCAAATGGGGACTTTTCCGACCATGGCTTTATTCTTCACCATCTCTCTCTGCAGCCCGGTTGTCGAGGGTCGCGCCTGCTGCGATTCGTCCTTCGTCCGCTTGTCTGTGCTGTACGTAATTCTCGAAATGAGACATCTGATGATCTGATGCCATCTCATCTGATTAGGTTTAGAATTTTGCATGTGTCGCGCACACAACGTCCCCTTCCCCCCCACACACGTCTTCGTCTTCCCCGACATACACAGCGTCGTCTTCCCCCTCTAGCTTGCTATCAACTCTCCTAACTTTCACCTTTTCTTCACCCCGCCGCAATTACTTCAACTTCATTCACAGCACAAAGTTACTCAAAAATCCATCCTCTGCATCTCTCAATTCAACGAACAAATAGCAAAAGGTCTCAACTTGACTTCAGTTCAGCACTCGAAAGCATCTGCCCGCTCTGTCGGAACCTGCGGCACTCCGTTTCCGCGCGTTCATCCCCTCATAACACTGGATTCACAAATATTTGTAGCGCAAACTACACCCAGACATCTAGCTACATATTTACTCGCCTCACACTCGAATGCTAGAGTGTACAAAGCTAGCTTTGTTAATAGTCCTCACCTGCACTTTTTATCAACATTCCTTCCTTCCTGAACTTCGACCTCCTTTTGCTCCTAACTCATACAACACCACTTATCTGGATCCTGCATCATATTTCTTCCTCCACCTCCTCCCATAGCAACAAGATTTGCTATAACTGAAGACTTCTCGGACCGTATAAAGTGAAGCCATGGGATGAAACTCAAAGAAGCACTCCCCATGGCCGAGATCATGTTCGGGACTCGAGATTGGGAGTCCGAGAGGGGTAAACCAGTTGCAGCGCCTCCCGCTGGAATGATCGTCGCTCTGGCACCAATTCTCATCCCGTCGAGACTATCGTTGGAGAACCCGGAGTCCCGCATCCGCAAACAGATCGACACAGTCCTCCCCTGTAGAACCAGCGAGAGAGCTGTACAAGCCTCGCAATGGGTCGACCCGGGTCGTAAAATCAGAAACCCGACCCCAACCGTCAATTCTGTCAACTTGGATGGTAGTAAGAAATAGTATTCATGATTCGCTAATTCTAGGAAATATAGACGAGAGATATATAGAAATAGGTCACTGCATAAAGGAAACAATAAACATCTAAGTGTTTACCGGCATACCTAGTACCATGAGCGTGAGGGTATTGTTGAGTACATAGCTGGCATTCCCAGTATCTAGATAATATTAGTATTCCGGCAACCTTCACATGCATTGAACGCGAGATTATTTTCATACTTAATACCCCGGACTTGTACCAATAGCCCAAGTGGCTCCTCCGGTGTGCCCCATACCCATGACCGCGGTGTCAACTGTTTTCGCTTTGGCTGAGGGGTCGGAGTAGGAACAAAAGAAGTACTCCAAGATGACGCAAGTCCTGGGGTTCACCAGAGGTTCGTTTATATTAGAAGATATGAGTGATATCTTGTGACTTAGTAGGGAAAAAAAGTGAAACTTAGTTCGGGTTATAGTTTGGGTCTGTTCGGGCTACTAGGGGTTGCGTTTGCTAATTTTAATAGTGCCGGATAACCTTCTAACCCATCTAGCATCATAACATTCAATATTGACATGTGTATCGCAGATGGTAACTATATCCAAGACATACAAGTTAACGACCTTCGCAATCGATATATACTGACAAAAGGCGCCACTCAGAAAATGGTAAACATCGATCTCTTCCATGGTTGCGGGCTTTATTGACTACTCCCTTCCCTTGGTATTTTTCGGGTGCACGGGGTGAGCCTTTTTCACTTATCACAGTGACTGGTGCCAGGTAGGTACTATTCTGGGATGCTAGTGGTGGTTTCTCTTAAAATATTTTTCCTATTTCTATCTATTGCACAGCCTAATTAGTGTTCGTTATGGGGCGGGGCGGGGCGGCTTTTTTACTCGCCAGGCCCCCGCCCTTACGCCGGCCCCGGGGGGATATTTTCCGGGCAATCCCCGCCCCGCCCCGGGCCATTGAGTGGGGTGGGGCGGGGAATGGGGACGGTGGCCCGCGTTTTTCGGGGCCCTGGAGGCCAGGCGACGAACTCTAAGCCTAATGAAACGTGTAATCGCAAATAGATACTTGCGGCTTTTTGGAGATTGTTATGTAAGGGTGGGCCTTGTGCCTCGCTCATTGCTGTTACATAAGTTAGGTAAACAGGAGACTGTACTCGAGTAGTCAAAATGGCTTACCAGAGAGTTTATAGGTTACTTGTGTGAGTGCTCTTATTAATAGTGGAGGTACTCCGAGACTTTTGACGAAACTTGTTATTATTACTTCCTATAGCTAGGTGGGGAGAAACCATTAGGACTTGGTTTTTATAGCGATGTTGAAATAAACACCCGAACCACCCAATTGTTTATGAGTTCTTAATTTTCTTTACTCACCTTTACTCACTTTTTTTACAAGGTTTCGCAATGTTTTTATTTTTATCCAATTGAACAGGGCACTATCTAATACACTCCCGTCCAAAAAGTTCTCGCTGATCCAAAAGTACTCTAGTGGGGCTTGGCGTCAACAGAGGGACCAGTGCTTGAGTGCGAGTCGGTTTTCATAAATTGAGTAGTTCATATTCGACTTATCCGTAATTTCTTAAGGACCGCGCTTTCCACTTGTTGAATGTGATCCTTTTTGGTCTTCCTGACCGGGGAGCATCTTTAACTGACCCTCGATACAGTATTGATACTTCTGTTGCCGCCAAGCCGCGTTGGAGTACTTTTGGATCAGCCAGAACTTTTTGGACAGGAGTGTACCTTAGTGCCAAGTATCGATGCACCAATTTTCCCCAGCAAACGCTTGTAACATACCACTGTTCTATACCCGGGGCGCGTGCATACCCGCAGTATATCAGCTCTTACAAACAAGAATAAAGGATGTTGGTTAGGCGGCCGGCGATGCGGTTGTGCTTAGTGGCATTTGGGAAGGTCTTGGCGAGGGAAGGAGAGGGCGGGTGGCTTACAGGGATGGTGTGGTTGACGTTGGATGTTTTTTCCGGGAGTTTGTCCGTCCGGGAACGAACACCACTACCACCATCCACTCCACTTGCTCAGTCGCAGTGAGTTTGCTGATATCACACTGGAAGTGGGGTTGGGGTTTAGTCCGGTGAGGTATCCCCCAGAAGGAAGGAGGGTAATAATCAGAACTAACATATCTTAACCCCCAGGTTAGATATTAGCAACCTCGCTCCGCCGATAGCAACTCTAGGAGCCACAAACCAACCGCCAACTCATTCAACGTACGCAAACAACAACAGCTTCCTACACTGCGCCTTCCAAGCCCCTCGAACGTTTGAGTTGCAAAGCTATGATGGCCTCCCCCTCAGGATTAGGCCTAGATGGCCCCGAGAGTAAGATGGAAGGGGTGCTCCGCTCCGTCTCCACAGCCCAACCCGGGGCCCGCTCCTCTCCATCCGAAAGCATCCAACGCCTTCCCGATGGCTTAATAATTATCACCGCAAAACCTATAACGTGCGATGGCTTCCTCGCCTACGGCCAGGTGATCGGCATTCCCGAAAGTGGTAGTATACTAGAGGAGCAAACGAAGCCTGTGTCCGCGAACCAAGGTAGCGCAAAAAAGTATCCTGGCGTCGCCACCTACGACACTGCCCCGCAGGACCGCCACCCCTCGGACACCAAGATCAGCATATTCGTCTCCAAGCCGCGTACCGAGGTTCCGGGGCACTTTGATCTCGGCGTTATGGAGCGTCATCCTTATTCATCGCAGTTGTTCATCCCCATGGGAGTCAAGGAGGAGGAAGGCTCCAGGTATTTGGTGGCGGTCTCCCCGCCCGGCGACCCGGAGCCCAGGATGGATAACGTGGAGGCCTTCTTGGTGCACGGGAAGCAGGGGATCTCGTATGGTGCGGGGACTTGGCATGCGCCGATTGTGGTGTTGGGAAAGGAGGATGTGCAATTTGCTGTCGTGGTTGATACGAACGGGAATCCACAGGATGATACAGAGGAGGTAGAGATCACAGAGAGGGCTACTGTGGTGGTTCCGTGATGGAGTGTGGTGGAAATGGTGTTGGGCTCTCTCTTTATATAGAGAAGTTTATAAGAATAGATTACGGGGCAGAATTAGTTATTTGACCCCCCCTTGTTCACGGAGCATTCAGAATTATTGTAATATTTCGTACTCTCCCTGCTTGTGCGTAGGAACGCCTGTAGTGCTGATACGTGATTTGACCGCACGAGCTATATCACGCAACCCTTGGTTATATAGCACTAGATATGGTATCGCGCGACTACATCTATCGATCACCACTATCACTCGAACCAATCAAGCCACCGACGTGACTTCCTGTGCCTAACATGAAAACATTGTAATATCATATCAAGATTCGGAGTTTGTCACCCAAAAAGCCCCCTCAAATCGTATCCTTTAGGAGAAATACTCTCACGGGCTAGTTAAGGCCTTGACCTGTTAGTATTGCCTAATGCCCACAAGGGCCGCTACAAGTCTGCAGTGTATGGGTAAACTCCTTACGATATAAACATACCATTTTGAACACCGAACAGCAGATCAGCATTGCCGCAAATAGTACAGTGCCACCGGCTTACCAAGGCCTACGGCACCCACTCGGTAGTTTTAGTTTGCAGCGAGGAGCGTGGCGATGAGTCTGTTTTCCGCGTCAAGACCCGCCACATAGACATGGAGCAAACTAAATTAGCTTTCTCCCAGTTTGACCCTTATCGTAAACAGAATTTACTACTTGTAATACACCGGCAACCCGAACGGGCTGTAGACTGAATGGCGCTGCGCGGGTAGTTGGGTATGATAGTTTGTTGTGGATGTAATATCCTTTTGGTCCGGGGTTCCGTGAGATTAAGGAGGCTTCTGGTTTAGGGTTGGTAGCAGGATGATGATAAGGTAATTGGAGTGGAACAAGAGGCATGGCTGTAACTTTTCTATCCCCTCCCGAATTAGTGTTCTGGTAATTGAATGTGTTCTAGGCTATGGCTGCTGGAAACAGATTTTGCTCTACCTATATAGACTGAAGGCGATTCTCTTCTCCATGTGAAGTGCTGGGAGGCCGGACCTTCAGGGGATTGCCCTGCAATTCAGGCAGGTGATTTTACTATCCTGGTTTTGCGGAAGTCTCCCCTTCTTCAGTGCGTACGGTCTCGACCCAGGACAGCCGATATCTAAGGTCCGGTTCGGGCGAGACACTTGGGATACGATAGGAAGCAATGCGATACATTAAGTTAAGGTTATGTAGGCCAGATAACTAATACAGAGAGTCGAACCCGGTCAAGGCTATTCGAAACCATTTGAACGTCTAATAGTGTTAGGGAGTTGTAACCTATGTTTCCTACATTCCTGGTCCCTTACGATGGCTCTCTAACTCACTCCTCACGCCCGGCGGTAGGTTGGGGGGTATTTATCTCCTAATGTTTTGCCGGCTTAACTATCATAGTTTCGACGGTCTGGAATGTTCTCCCCTGTCCTTAGACCATCCTCCACGAGAAACAAATACCTGGGATCAATAGATGTAAATGACTCAGAGACCTTCTCGAACGGTAGGACGCAAGCCCGTTTTTTTTATCTATCCAGAAAATAATACACCCAAAAGTCATTCAGTTTCTCAGGGATTTTATATATAGGAATTAGATATATTCAGGATATCATGATAGCTGCAGAACCCTCCCGGAAAACCTTGGTAGTTAAGAGGCCCAAACGAGAGTACTCCAGCGGTAGGAAGAATGATTCCGTAAGATATTTAATATCGTTCGCAGGCCCCCCGTAGCCCAATTCAGGCCAACCGAAAGTCGGGGACCTGACTTTTGGTTAGTTTGAGGAAGCAGCAGATTGTGAACAGGCTAGCACAGAAAGCTCCCTATACCGAGGTAAATTATATTATTGAGATCTATAGGGAGGAGCTGAAGAGTGAGGTGAGAGTGAGTTCACTGAGGGGGGGGTACAACTGGATATGGGAAACTATGAGCTATCATAGACAATCATTGTTTGTGGGCGGTCATGCCAGGCTTTGGGTCTGAACGGGTCGGCCAGGAGTTTCCGGGAGCTAGCCTGTCCTGGCTGTGGGTCGCAGCCCGTCTTCTAGGGTCTATCTGGAGGAGACTAGCCATGATACAAGCTTGAAGCCTCCGAGTGATCCAATATGATTGCTCAACCCCCAGTGAGCTCCAGGGAAGTGTGTATATTAACGTGGATTAAGCGGAAACGTCATACATTATCTCTACCACAATTGCCTACAGTCTCGGGGGCTGAAAGGCCTCTAAGCTCGGAACTTAGTAAATATCAGGAGTGTGCGCCTGTATTCTGGCCTAATAAAGAGTTATACTTAACCTGGCAGTCGGGATTGTCCAAAGTGACAACAGCTCTTTCAATGTAGAATCATCAGGAAGAAAGGCGCCTGGGGAGCCATGTGGCAGAGAAGACGCCATAAGTGAAAGTGTTAGGAATCCGGGCTTTTCAATAATACTGAAACCTTAGGAGAAGTATCTTGATAATCAAACAGTAATTTTGAGTGTGAAGTAATTTATCTGCAATTCAGGAATACACCGAGTGATAGGAAGTTGCCCTGGGTCCACATCACTCTCAATGCAGGAAATCCATTGGAATTTTCTTGACTCTTCTCTGCGCGTCTGAGCTAGAGAAATATACCTTAAAGTATTGCATTTTGTTGGCAACCCCCTGTAAACATCCTGAGATATCTGTGAGCATTCGAAGACACCCCCGTCACCCAAAGATACTGGTGCGCATCTAAAGATATCTTAAAGATACCTGCTACACATTGACGAAATGCTTCATAATCACAAAGCACATCTCCGATTTAGCCCGCCCCTACCGCACTGTATATCTGTCGGGTAGTTCTAGGTTAGCCTTGCCTGCTAAGACTATAGACAGGATGGATATGCTAGCTAAGGACATGCTAGAGAATGCATGCGCCCTATTCGCCGGCCCAAATAGCTCACTTTATAGAGGGTATGTCCCCTTGACCCGGTTTGTCGGCTTCTGAATAAGATATGCCCGTGGCTAAGGGGGGGTTGGTGTTTTTGCTCTATCCCAGTCGTAAGCAAAATGGTTGCTGATAGGGGAAAATGTCAAAGAGGTAGTCTCCTGGGATTCCCGTTTCGTTGAAATAGACCATAATGAGCTATCTACGGATTATACGCTCCTTAGTACGTTTTTCGGTAGAACCGTGCTGGCAGAGTAGTTAAATAATGACAATCTAGATTCAGAACCGCAGCAAAGAGTGTAGACCCGTTATCCTTTTCATGAGGAGGAGATGGAAAAGACTCTCCCAGCTCCTAATCCACATGCTCCCCCCCCAGATGTATATTTTAACGAAGCCTTAAAGAGAAGACCACCTAGTATTAAACAACAAAAGGAAAACATGTGTCAATGTAACCTCTGCTAGTCCTCACCAAGACCTCAATTAAGAACGAATTAAACGACACCAGCGTCGGCTAGGGACACAAGAGGGGATCCGAAGAAATGAACTTTGAGGGGCAAGAAACTCTGCAATAAAATAATGACCCCGAGTGACAGTCTATGAAGCCCCAGGCTGGGCATTGGGTGAAACGAGAACTCAGCAATTGGAAGACCGGTAAGGAGTATTGCTGCACATCACTTTGGAAGGCACTTTTTCCAAGTTTTCGAAGGCCGCTCCCGCTTACTCCCCAAATCATCATATCCCATAAGCTTGCCCTAATTTTTGACTATCTGAGCTAGAGAGGGCTGGAGGTTGATTTGTAGGGTAGCAAAATTCTCCGCAAATATTGGAGTTTTTCTTTGTAACACCTTAGCTACAGTGAGGACTGGAATCATTGAACCTCATACTTGGACGTTGGAGTTGCCTCTCCTAGTAAGGTCTGTTGTGCTTTTCTTTTTATTTGTCTCAGGGGAGGGCTGAATGCCCCTTGCTTTGAGGGGAGTTCGGGCGTCTTGGATTGGGGTTCAATCGTCCCAGTTCTTACGGTTTCGCAAGAAAATCGAATGTTCTCTGCCAAAAACAAGGAGATTCTTCCCGTAAGTTATCTTCGAAGGCGGAGTCGAGCGGGCTCAAGTAAATCCAAACTGGCCATTGCTGCGTGGGTTGCGCCGGAGACTTGCCCCCCCGATAGAACGAAATCCGGGGGATACATTTGCAGTGAAGATAAGTTTCCATATCAAAGCCATTATCGCCGACCTTCACCCACCTGCCCAACATAATTTACTTTTTCGGGTCAAACTTCAGATGACCTTATTCCCTATTCCATGCGAATCACAAAATGTTTCCGTATCACCCTTGGAAGAACTACCACAACCTTCCCTCTAGGAAACTGGAATGGAACACTAGTTCATCCCTGATCCACTAAAAATCTCCGTGGGCGCGGAGAAGGTTGCTTGTAGGTTATGACGGTTATGACACGGCATATCCCGGAAGGTCCATGTTTCAGAGGACAGATCATGGCGATAACTGGTATCATCATTGGCGCTAGCACAAGTGCCCCATGATTTGTGATTGGGAGGGCGACTGGTGAACCCAGAGCTAGACATAGGCGAGAGTGTCTGTTTTCAGGCAGGTATATCCACACCACCCGCCTCCCTCGATAGGGTAAAGATGGGTAAATAGCTCATACTGTAGAACTGCACACCCTGAGGTAGATAAATAACGAGAGGTAAAGATACCTGCAACATTACTTCGTTGACTGGGTTGGTGGTAATAAGCTCCGGGGGAATATTCATGCAGAGATAGCGGAGATATCAGAATGCAAAAAAATAAAAATAATAAAAATCTCCAACATGACTACTACATTCTAGAAATATACGCATCAGGCTCAAAGCAGTTCCTGCAATACAGGAACATTAGATGGTGCGGCGTTTGGGATGACCCAGTGATCAAGCCAACATTCCGGCCTTTTCGGGGGACCAGAAATCTCGTATCTGCCACGAGCCTGCATGTGTCAGCTCCAGTTCTTTAAATCTCTGCCCCCGCCCAGCACCCGTGTAGGAGGGTGGCTGCTGTAGGTGGACCAGGTCAGGACATCATGCTGGCAGCAGAAGCTAATGTAGCCATCGGAGGTGGGACAAGGCATAGTGGGAGCGGCTGACGATGGAGTCGGGAGGTCAGCCAATATATAGCTAGGTTTCGGTGTATTCTCTTATAAATCGGCTTGGGGAGAATTACCATCCAAATACCAAATGTAGGGAGAATACAGTGTCGGCAGTTGGAGCCCCAGCTTTGCTAAAGTGCGTTTATTTGCAATCCCAAACGATGGATGATACATGAACGCAATGTAAGCTTAAGCCAGAGCTGCTCCGGGAAGCTTAGTGTATCCATAGTGTGATCCAATTGTTATGAGACGACGGCAGTCAATGCAAAACTTTATGAACTTGCTTGCGATCATATAATTCTTAGAGATTCCGTCCCCAATGCTTCATAAAGTTGGCACTAAGCCGTAAGTACAGCACTCTGGAACTCGAGCATCCTGCATCAAACACTCATGATCGCTAAATCCTCCCGCTATTCAGCCCTCACAGCCAGCAAATTAAGCCCGTGAGTGTAGAGCTCAGAAGTAACCTCAAGCAATCAGTTCTGGGGAGCTGGTAATACATTATAAAGGCACAACCGGATGCCATTTGCAAGAAGTTACAGCAACCTAGCTAACCTGACTACGTTATGCCCTTTTTTTGTGTGCATCATTCAATATCTCCAGACTACGGGCACACCGCCATATGGGGAAGTCGATGATTTTTCGCGGAAATCCAGGGGAGATTTTGTCTTCTTACTTCCAAGGTTCCATAAAATCCTTTTTCCATCCGGACGCTCCATGTTTGAACGTTCGGCACCGGAATCACACCACATCAGGACGCTGCCTATCTGCACCTTATACAAAGAAAGGGTTCAACGTCGAGAGCTGCCGCTTTGCCACAGGATATTCACTCCCTGGTTAGAGTATTCGAGTGAGAACCGATGAGTAGTCCTTCCGAGCACAGCTCTTCTTCTGGCTCTTGCCTTTAGCTAAGACCCTCTGCTCTTCCTCCTCACCCCATCCCGCTAAGTTCGCAAAACCCACACTTAGCATTCCTTCAGAAATTACCGGAGCAAAATAAAGCTCCTTGTGGTCCTAAAAGCTCAATGAACCTGGTAAATTCGGTCAAACGGAGTTTTTGAAAACGATCAGGCTCTACAACAGCAATGCCCCTAACACAAGATTGTCAGTACCAATATAAGTAATTCCTCGGCTCCCATCCTTCCGTCTTTGCAGAGATGCTGCACCTAGCGGGTATAACTGCTCATCGTACAATTCCCCTACCCGCACAGTAATCTCCCTGAAATATCCGTCGCGACCTTAACACAAACCTGCTCAACCTCCAGTAAAAATAGGTTCATCGCGGCTCGGAAGTGCAGTTTGACTTCGATCCGTACTTTCCGCCCAACTTAGATATAGTCTCACTGGAAACTATGGTTTCAATGGCAATCCGGGCGAGACCCAGCAAGACTTAGCGGGAAAAAAAATTCATCAAAGCAGGAATCGCAGAGGGGATGGAAAGGTATCGTGGCAGATTACTGTATTATTTGGCTCTAGGGTTAGGGTGTGGGATGTCTGCCGTGTCTTAGTAGGCAAACAGAGTGTTCGCCGCAGCCGAACAAGGCCGCCCAGCAGCAATAGCGTTGGGGGTTCAATAAGGGGGTACTCGAAGAGTAGTTCTACTCCCTACTAAATTTTATGATATAACAATATTGTTAATATCTACTTTATTACTTAGACTAAAAATATCCACTCCTGTAAATAGGATACATGTATAACAGAGCAAGCCATGATATTCGAACTTAATTCCACTAGTGTGTATCAGCCTCTCGCTTCCAGAACAGTGGCCATGAAGCAATAGTTGCCCCCTTACCATAGTTAGTACGTCGTGCGATATTACCACCCAACCTACTTGCTCCATGGGGGATCACTCTACCCCCAACAGCCAACCGGCCAGAAATGAACACAAGTAAACAAACCAAAGACACCACCCACCAAAGGCCGGTTTGCTCCCCCCCTCCTTGTACTCTGCAAACCAATTCACCCAACCCAGGTACTCGGTACCATCACATTCTCTCACTCGACTATCAAACTGCAGTTTGAAAAAGAAAAGAAACAGCAGCAAAAAATTAAACTTCCCTTCGAGCCCGTTTGTAAGTACCACGCAAACTTGCTTTGGGCCAATGAATTACCTTGCCCAGAGTCCCGCATGGATGGAAAGGGGGGCATCGTTAGATGGGCTTATTTTCGGGTTTGTCGAGGGCAAACTTTAGTTAGGGGGTCTTATATCATAGTTAAGTTGGGTCTGTCGAAGGAGGGCAGGTTCGAACAAGCCATGGATGAGAGTCTACATGAATTGATCGAGAACGTTGAGGTTGACACTTCGGCGTTCAAACGTGAGAATGATGGGGTTGACGGAGGTGTTGGGAAGAGAGTGAGGGGCGATGCTGAGAGTGGTGGCAATTGTAAAGGTGCGGACTTCTCAACCCTCCCCCTTTCTTTCTCTTTCGGTCTCTCCCTCTCTCCCTCTTCTCCCGGCCCAATATTCTATTTGCCCCAACTCTATTGATTTCACTTCGTTTGGAATGGGCTGCGCTCGGGCTGACGACAGAGTCTGATGATGTTTGGGACGATCAGGGAATGGTGAGAGTGGGCTGCTTGCTCCTGCGGCGGAGAGCAGATCTTTACCGCCAGAGACCGCAACGAAAAAACGAAAACCTCGAGCGAGGACGAATAATCCCAAGGGGGGCTGGACACAGCCCGAGGACGACATAATACTCGACGGGAGAAAAAAGAACAAAAGCTGGCAGGACATCACAAACGCCGTTAACTTTCTCAAAGACGGCGGTAAGGCTCGAACGTTAACGGCCGTTAGGTTGAGATACCAGAAAGTGCTCAAGGACAGGGGTGTCGAACTCACACTGGAACAGGTTTGGGCTTCTTCCCCTCCCCCGCCTCCTCCTTCCTCCTAATATCCACCTCCCCCACTTTGAACCCTCCCTCCACTCACTGCGCTTTTGCGTCTAGTACTGTTGCTTCTTCTCCTCTTTTTAATTTCCTCAATCTGGCAGGTATCCCCGGCTGACATTCTCGAGTCACAGCTCGAGCACCTCCGGCAGGCAAAACGAGATGTAGAGGGGAGCGAAAAATTCCGTTTCGTAGCTGAACGCTTCAAGGAGTTAGCCAAAATAGAGATCTCACGGGCCAGCTGTCAAAATATCCTCTGTGCAGGGGAAAAAGGCGAACTCCCGCCAACAGCTAAAGCAGACCCAGAGCCTGACCCATCCTTTTCTTCCACCACTGCCGGTACCACATCTTCTTCCTCATCTTCATCTTCTTCAGCAGTCCACACAAGTTCTACTGCCACCACCAACACCACCAGCTGACACACACATACACACCCACCAATCTATCCATCCACAGCCAGACAGGAATTCGGAGTGTAGGGAAGGAAAAAAGGGAAGGAAAGGAGGTGGGGGGAAAAATACGACCCTCAATCATTCGTTCGATTTTCACGATTTCTCAACCCCACTTTCTCACTAAACTCCTACCTATCCTAGCGAAGAATCCTTAAGTTGTGGATGCTTGGTGTGCTGTGGGCGGCCTCTAAATTGCTATTGTGAGACCTTTTTTTTTAACTTGCTTTTATTTTACTCTGGGATGACCGGAAAAACGGTCTGCGTGATGAGACATACAGACAAAAGTGTATTGGGCAGAGATGGATTCGAGGGAAAGTGGTTGGTGGAGGAAGGGTGGGCAGATTTATGTCTCTCATGAGTTAAACCATTTTCCTTAGAAAAAAAAAAGAAACCCAGGTCGTTAGATCGGAAAAACCGTGACCTACCTTTATTTTTTCATTTTCAGGTGTGCGTATTTTTTAAAAAGGGTAATATGTAGGAATTTGATAGGGTAAGATGCTGCGCATCACGAAAAAACCAAATGACTTACCTTATCCATCATCCTTTTCCCCTATTAAGAGATACCGTAACCTATCGACTCCCCACTACAACATCCATACTCGGAAGCAATACTAGGAGAAGAGAAGGAAGAAATCTTTTGCTTTTATCCCTCTCCCACTCCGTCATTTTCCCTACCACCACACAAAAACAAAAGGGAAAGAGGAGGGGGAAAAAAAGGAAAAGGAAGAGAATTCCCCACCACCACCGTCACCACTCACCACCACCTCACTTACCTTACCTCCCCTTTCCGTCCGGGTACTTACTTGCCTGCAGCCAGATATCTACTTCTTAGCTCCACAATTACCTCCCATCATTCAGCATTCTTACTTGGTGCACAGGTCATCACCCACTTATCCACTCATTCACCCACCCACCCGTTTTCTTGTCAGCCCAGTATGATAGAGGAGCAGCGGTAAGGCAAGACGCACTCTCCACAACTTTATAACCCCATAGCGGGACCACCGAAACCTTTTATCATACCGTACCGGTAACCAACTCCGACCTTTTCCATTGGAGGAGAGCAAGAGAGGAAAGATACATTAGGAATGTTTCAAAAGATTCCAGCTGGAGAAGATCAACAGCCGCCCCCCCACATGCTTCCACTTAAGACAAGACAAGACAAAATACATGAAATGGGAAGTTACGTTACCAGTAAGAAAGGAGGAAACCCTCAGGAACATTCCCCCCCCCCATACGATAAAACTTGGAACCAGATTTCCAAACTCTCTCCCCACACATCAATCAAAAAGAAATCGAGCAAACAAAAAAAAAAAAGCCAAACAAACACTAATTA
>Ga0307510_10000674_pt1 | contig 34813 bp, 18 predicted proteins | sample 12_EM_MG_FD_207224 | JGI IMG/M metagenome (GOLD analysis project Ga0307510, IMG submission 207224) | Populus trichocarpa ectomycorrhiza microbial communities from riparian zone in the Pacific Northwest, United States - 12_EM | ecosystem: Host-associated > Plants > Roots > Unclassified | place... | reverse complement strand
TATATATTAATATTGATGGTTTTTAATTTAAATATTGTAGATTTAACTATTGTTATTACATCATGAAATAAATAATACTTTATATAAAATATTTTTTATTGTTCCATTAAACTATCTACAATTCCATCACGTAAGAAATACATACGACAAGGACTACAGTTTTTTTTGTTTCTTAAGCACGCAACAACATCAGGTAAAATATAATTAGGAATAAAATTGGAATTGCGATCAAATTCTATAAATGTTACGTCATCAAACAATCTCTGTCTAATTTATGCAGTGTCATTGAATAATGTTAAACACCAGTTTTTTTGAATAAAACACAATTAAAAAATAAAAAATAATTTTTATTTTTTATTTTACTGGGTCAGACCTGGTTCAATGCATTTTTGAGCTTTGAACCGGAACCGGTCCGACCGGAACAGTGTAGCATGGCTACACTGTTCGTGCTAATTAATTAGCATGAAGGGCGCAAGAAGCAACATTCGTCTGCTTTTTTTTTCTCCTGTGTTTTGGACGCTGAAATGTCGTGGGTCCCATGAATAGTAAATTGCTTTTTTTCTTTACCAAACGGGTTGCATCTGCGTTTTGTTAAAAACACAGACGTAACCTCGCTACCAAACGTTCTCTAACTAATAGAAACTAAATCAATGAATAACTTATTAAAAATCCAAAAAAATTAAAGTTAAAGTTAAAATACGAAAAATAAAAATGATTAAGTTAAACTTTTTCAGAAAAAAAAAAAAAAAAAACAACAAATAATAAACCAAACAGCTGCCATTAACATCGTTTAAAAAAAAAAAAAAAACCACGACGGGGTTTTCAATGACACATAAAAGGATATTTTTGGACAGATTAGAGGTCTTGAATCTTGATCACTTGATATTCTTGTTGCTGGAACGCTGAAGAGAAATGATTATTGACGACTTTGGAGTTAGAAATTACGAGGATCAATTCTATTGTCGTGTTATTGATTTTGTCCTTATAAAAAACAATTAACAAAAACTTAAAGCTACTAGAAGGAAAATTACTGTGAACTAAAATGCAGAACACTATTTATTATAATAATGTAACAACAAAATTGCTCTTAAGATATAGTCTTTGAATCATGCATTAGGGCAAGATAACCTTTTTAGTTTGATACAATTATCATTCTTAAATTATGTGGGGATAGATTGTTTTTTTCCTTTTTTTTTTGGGCACAATAAAAGTATTTAATTACCTCGAAAACCAAAAAAAAAAAACTTACATTAAGGGTATTTTTTTAATCTTTTCAATTTCTTCATGTAAAATAATTTAATTATTCTTAAATCCAAAATTTACCCAATTGTCTTCTAGTGACTTTTCATTCTTTTATTATAGTTTTTTGGTTAATATAGAGATGATTCAAGGTCTTTTTTATATTTTAATAAATGTTAAATATTCTTTAAAAAAAAAACTTTCTTGATCATGCATTGCATGTGCTAACAAATGGGTGACACGTGCGGGGGCACCCGATGACCAAAGACCACTTCTACGACGATACTTGAATTCTATCAGCGTCCCTTTATATGACATCGACAATCTTTTATTTTTTCTCATTTTTTTCTCTTACCCCCTCGATTTTTGCGTCCACCCCTTAAAAATTTTAAAGCAACTCTTCAATTTATTTTTTCTTCAAATTTGGTTCTTATTCTTTTAATTATTATTTATATTATTTTGAATAATTTATAAAATTTAAATTCCTTTTCAATTTTTTCCTCATTCGATATTTTCATCTTTCAAGTCTGGTTCTTATTCTTTTGATTGCTATTTTTTTTTTTTTAGATGGCCTCTTAAATTGATTTTGTTTTGCATTTTCATCTTTCTTAAGTTTTATTTCCTATCAAATTTGATCCTTATTTTTTTATTGCTATTTTTTTAAAAAAAAAATTCATCATTCAACATTAAATTGGTTGTGAATTGAGCTTCTTGATTGAGCCCGGGTTTGGAATTTAACGGGTTGTGAGTTTTAAAGATTAACTCAAGTTTAGAAGATTCGATTAAGTTTACTTGATATTTTCTTTCCTTTCTTTGGGCTCATTTTTTTTAAGTTTCATCCTTCAATATTTATTCCATTAGAGATTGAGAGCTGTTATTTTTATTTATTTGTTTTATGTTAATTGTTTTACTAATTTTAAAAATGATTAGGGTTATCTCGTGTTTTTTTATTTGTTGTTCTTTATTGAATTTTCTTAAACTAATTTTTTAAATTGATTTTTTTTTAAATTTCATCATTCAATATTGAATTGGTTGATAATTGAAATTTTTAATTCAGCCCGGGTCTAAGATTTCATGGTTTGTGAGTTTGAGATATTAACTCAAGTTGAGAATGTTCGCTCGGGTTCACTTGGTTATTGTTTTTTTTAAGCTCATATTTTTTCAATTTCATCTTTTAATATTTATATTATTAGCGATTAGGCTTCATTCTTTGTTGAATTCTCTTCCACTAAGTTTTTAATTTGATTTTTTTTCAATTTTATCCTTCAATAAATTGGCTAGGAATCAAAATATTTAATTCAACCCGAGTTTAGGATTTTAAAGGTTGCGAGTTTGAGATATTAGCTCAAGTTTAGGAGGTTCATCTGAGTTTGATTGATTTTTTTTTTTGTTTAAGTTCATGTTTTTTTCAGCCTCATCCTTTAGCATTTATATTATTAGGATTAGGCTTCGTTCTTTGTTGAATTCTCTTCCGCTAATTTTTAAATCTGATTTTTTTTTTCAATTTCATCCTTCAATAAATTGGCTAGGAATTGAAATATTTAATTCAGCTCGGGTCTAGAATTTCATGGGTTGCGAGTTTAAGACATTAGCTCAAGTTTAGAAAGTTCGCCCGAATTTGTTTTTTTTTTTTCAAGTTTTTTAATCTCATGTTTTTTTTAGTCTCATCATTTAATATTTATATTATTAGCGATTAGACTCTATTTTTTTATCTGCTTTATATATGATTTTTTGTGAATTTTTAAAATGACTCGGGTTATCTTAGGTTTTTTTATTTGTTTTTTTATTTTACTTTGGGAAATTTTTAAATCAATATTTTTTTTTTAATACCATCCTTCAACATTATATCGGCTAAGAATTAATTTTCTTTTTAGTTCCATCCTTTAAATTTGAGGGTTTTTTTTTTATAATGAGTTTCATGATTTTCTTTGATTTTTTTTATATTCGTTTATCATGGTCATGTCACTTATACCTAAGATTTGATAGGTTGACATGAGTTGGCTCAAGTTTTTCTAGGGTCACTTTTTTTAAAAATTTAATAGTTTTTACGTTCCCTCTTTCAACATTAGGTTCTTTTTGAATTGAGCTTTGCAATGTTTCTTGGTTTGCCATCTTTTGGTTTATCTTATTCACATGATTCAGATCATAAAGTTTGGTTGACTTACCTATATTGTTGAGTATTTTTTTATCTTTTTTTTAATTGATTGTTTTTTTAATTTCATCATTCTATGTTGGGTTTGTTTTAAATTAAACTTTGATTTTTTTTATTTGTTTTTTATTGGTTTATTCCGATCTCATGACTTAACTTGTATATTTGATATACTCACTTAGATCGGCTCAGGTAAAAAAAAAAATTAAGTTTTGTTATTCCACATTTGATTGGATGAAATCATAGCTTCATCATCTTTTTTCGTTTTGATAATTGTTTTTTTTATTTTTCAAGTTCTCATTATTCTTTTTATTTAAATAAGTTAATTTACTTTAATTTTTTATTCTTTAATTCTCCATTTAAATTATACCAACTTTTTATATCCCGAGTCAATAGTTTTTTTAAAAAAAACATGCTTATTTTTTTATTATATTTGTCTTTCCATAGTTTTTATGAGCGGAAAAACACCCATTCCTTTTATGCATCTCAAAAGGCACTTCTGATTTTCCTCTTCTTTTTCTTGTTCGTTCTCTATAAATAAATATAGAAAACTTTAAATAATACATTTTATAAAAAAAAAACCAAAAACATTTCTACAAATATATATCACCGCATTAAAAAATATACATAAGTAGAAATCATTTATTTTTATGCATGTCTAAACGCAGTCCTGATTTTTTTTCCTTTTTTTTCTTTCTTGTGCATTCTCTTTTGATTTTTGAATAAATAAAAAATATAAAAAACTTTAAAAAATATATATTTTTTAAAACCAAAAACATTTCTACAAAAATATATCACGGCAGTAAAAGATATACATAAGTAGACATAATTTAGCGATTTTTTATTGATAACTTTTTTGAATGAAGTGTACTGATAACTCTAATTTATTTGGTTATTATACAATGAAGGTGGGCTACGAGGCTCAACAAACTTATAATAAATGAAAAAACACTTGTTATCTTACGAGATTAGTAGGTGGAAATTTCCAATTAAAATAAAAAAAGAAGAAGAAATATATGGAAAATCTTGGTAAACAAATAAAGCAGCACGATAGTTTCCCTAGTTATTACTATATTTGTTGTCTGCGCTAGTATGAAGGCCGGGAAAAAAAAATCGATGTAAAAGAAAATATTAGGGGTAGAAAAATCTTAGACCGAGTCATTACTTTAATTAGTAAAGTTAAATAATATTAAAAAAATAGAAGTTATACTTTATATACTAAAAAACTTGGGAGCACCTCTCTGTTTTTTTTCTTAATTTAATTTTGAATTTATCTTTATAAATTATTTTAGTTTGATTTCTTTAAAGTTATTGCAGTCCCAAACAAATATCTTAATATTTGGTTTATACTCAATTTTACAAGAGTTTATTTTTATTATCATATAATTTTTTTAAAAAATATTTTTTAAAAAACAAAGTTTTTAAACCCAGGAAAGTTTGTCACCTGGTGTGGATTTTGCAAGTTATATTACAAAGTTCGAGTCATTTAAATATGTCATCGTCTTAATATTACAAAAAAAATCATACTAAACTTTGTAAGTTAAACCATACTTTTTACCAATCATCTGGGTTGGCTTCAAATCTTTTAGGTTCACTGGATCATATCAAGATAATTCTCACATAATTTAATTTAAATCTGAACTAGACAATAAGTCAAGTAAAATTTTCCTAAGATTAACCCGTTGAGTCAGATTTAATAATAATATCAGATAACTTTTTATAACCTAAATATATTTTCTTACACTATTTTTTTTATTTGTGCCATGGTGTAGTGTTACCCTATGAACTTAGTAATCACTCAAATTATCTCACAAGGACAACTTTAGAAATTGATTCTAACATGTCACATGGATGTTCTAACATATAATTACATCCTGTCAAAACTCAAGCGAGACCTATCTGCCCACAACAATAAACAAATAGAGTGATATAATAAAGGGACATGCATCATATGACATTAGCCTGATGTTTTACAGTTAGCTATAAAAAATGAAAACAAAAACTAACTAAAATAAACAAATAGAGTGCCACCTTTCTGCCCACAACAACAATAAACAATTCAATGGTGCCCTTGACATACAACAAATTTGAACGTTCTCGACGCTCAAATCTGGTTAGGAAAATTTGGATTTCACCGTTGGTTGCAAGTTATGCCTTCATTGCCAGCTAAAATCAAGTACTTGTCTCTTCTTGTAAGCTTGGTGCACTCAAAGCTCAATGCCTTGCCAATCTCACTCTGCACGTAATTGGCAACATCAAATCTTGATTTATCACTGTCCTGGCATGTGGACAGTCCAGATACGCCGTCGAGCAACTGAATAGTGTAACTTGGTCGAGGGTTCATGAGGAAGAAAAGTGGGTCTAGGCACTTGAGCCCACCGGCAGTTGTGCCATAAAACATGCTCACATGGGTGTCCAAAGCCACAGGCACTATGTCATCGCTCATCTCAGCAAATAACGGGCTAAATCTCAAGAGGTATGGCTCTCTACATGTGGTACCTTCTGGGCAAACCACAAGATCCCCTTGATTTAACAGTCTCTCCATCATCTTTGCATCTTGTTCACGATCACGAGTTAAGCGAACGGTCCTGATTGGTGACAGTATCTCTGACAATCTACTAAGGCTGTATGTGACAGCAGTGAAATTTTTCTTTAAGGCGAAAGAAAGGTACAGAGGATCTAGTAATGTTCTATGATTGCAGACATAAAGGAGGCCTTTTTTGGATTCATTTTCTTTTGAGCTTGGAAGCACTGAAGAAGACAATTTGGGTTTTGATATCGCTACTTTAACCCCAGTGAAAGTTAGTGTGGGAATGGACATGCTGTATGGAAGAGATAAAGCCACAGCGGCCCTGATCAAGGCAAGGACGAAGCCGAAAGGGACCCACATGAATAATGCTAGAGTGGCCAGTGGGGTTGGTCTTAGAGCAAGTCTACCGTCGTGGAAAATAAGGGGTTTTGGGTATCTGTCTCTTGGGAGGTGTTGCCAGCTTCTCTTGTCTACCCTTCTGACCAAGTAAATCTCCTGTTGTGAGAAAGCAAGAAAGCAGCATTAAGTACGAGAAATTTAGAGTAGTCATGTAAGGGAAAAAAGAAACAATTCAGTACTGTCCCTTTCCGTTAATTTTTACTAGCTAAAATATATTCTCAAAACATGCATATATAGGCAAATAGTACTTAACAAAGGACTCAATTGCTTATATACACAATGCAAATGCATGAAAATGTTGGTTTACGGCTCAAGAAAAAAAAAAACAAAGGATATATATATGAAGATGTTCGGAAAAAGAAAAGCTCACCTTGCAATGGGAAAATAAAGGATGATCAAGAGAGCTATTTAACTGACTAATGCCAATGATATCGTCATGGCTAATAACACTATCCTTTCCGAGTATCTCCTCCAAGTTTAGCATGTCTTTCTTCTTCTCTTCCAAGAGTCCCAAAAAATACCCACAGCCCGTCTTCAGCTCCCTCCCAAGAACACAGTTAACATCCAAGTAGTCTCTTAGGAAACTTTCAATCATGACTTGAGGGAAGTGATCACTCACGGCCACTTTCCTCCCTCCTCTTTTCAATTCCTCAAGTGCCTCCAACCCAACATCCTCCAAGAAAAACTTCGGCAAAACAGCACTTCCAACCCTAAAGCTCTCTTTTTTTATCCCGAAGAAGCAAACCATTACCATTATCTTTAAGCCCATATCTTGACCAACTAAGCAAATAAATGGGTATAACAGAAAGAGAATAAGGGCCCTTAATAAGCTTCCAGCTTCGAAAGCCACAAGCATAAAGTAAGGAAACAAAGAGTATGATTTCAGCAAAGTTCCTTCCACATTAAAGACCATTGTTTTGGCTGATAAGTCTGATCTAAAAGAAAGAGAAGCATACTTCTGGTATTTGCCATGGGCTGCATGGACACTGCTCAAACTTCTTTGCAGACCTTTTGGGTTCCTGAACTGTCTAGAGATAATGCGAAAGAAAAAGAAGAAGAGGTTTTGGAAGAAAAACGCCCTTGGAAACATTTTTTCAGCGTTCACAGTGCCAATATCGCTGGAGGTGTTGTGCATGGTGTCTGCTCTTGTTAGAACCATCCTTGTTTTATATTGTAGCAGGTATAATAGAGCCCTTGCAATTGCTTATTATTACAAGCATGCCACCAGTACAACACGGTTACGCACTGTACCAAAGTACGAAAATAGAAAAGGACAACACGGTTCATATTAATAACTCAAGACCGCGTCGTCACTTGCACACCAAATAGGACAATGTTTTTTTCTTTTCCGAGATAATAAATTGAGGATTAATATATAATTGTTATATTTATTATAGCTGATTAATGTTACTGATTTGAATTATGTTATGAAATAGTTATGAATTTTAGATGATTAGTTTAGCATTCATCTTGATAACTTTTAATTTAAAAGTAAATAATTCATTTATGATCTTAATAAAAAACTATAAATTTTCTAGATCTCAAGATTTTAAAAAAGAAAACCTATGCATGCTATTTACAATTAAGCTTTTAGCTGGTAGCCTGGTAACTCAGCAAACATACATATTTGTTGTTTCAAAAAATCTCAGATTAGAGCCTCTCATTTTAAAAAAAAAATTTAATTAAGTTTCTCACCCTGCTATTGTACAAGGTCAAATGCACCAAAAGTGAATAAAAGGAGAATTAGATTTTGATCTAATTAAATGAATTAATTCATGTATAAACGGTTAAATATTATTTTTCTTTGGGATGATTGGCCAATTAAAATTTGGATTTTTCATCCGAATATGTTATGTTAGATGGAAATCTTTTTTTTTTTGATAACCCGGTGTATTCGAGCCAGCTTACCCGCATTATAACTAATTCTCAGATTTACTGAATATTCTGCAAGCGTAATAGGTATATAAAGCATTGCGGAGTGACAGACATATATATAAAAAATCAAATCCAGATATATATATATAAAAAAAAACTAATCCCTTTCCCTATTAGACCACAAACTCAGATGCTGGTAGATGAAAATCTTGAAAATAGGGGAGACGATGATCTACAAATTGGAACGAATCTCTCTTCAAATATATATAGCAGGGCCCATCCATATTGCGAAGGGAAGCTTCAAGTAGTGGGACCGTTTCTCTGGACCATTGCTATCTAACAGGAAACTTATTAACGAAGGAAACTTATCAACGAATAGAGGGTTGGTGTTTATAATTTAGATAGTTGTTGTTTTTGTTTTAGTGTTTTTTTAATGTTTAGAAATAGTTGGTGCTCAGGGAGATCTTATTAGTTACATTTTGGGTTCATTGTAAAGGAAAAAAAAAAATACAAAGAGGAAATAAAAGAAGAAATTCATGATCCACCAATAAAATATTTCTATTTAAAATTTTTCTTTTATACTTGTATCTATTTTTTTTAAATGAACTCAAGAAGTAATTAATAGGATTCCATTAATTACTCCCCGAGCACCATAAAATTTCTTATGAATTTGAAATTTTGTTTTTTTAATAAAACTTTAAAGCATCCTCCAACTATAAGGGTAGTTTTGATCAATAATATCTTGATAGGTCCATAGTTTTAATAGCTTCTTAATTATTACTCTACGGGGTCAATTACATACATAGTTAATGTATTATGATCATTTGATCATTGAGTATATCTACTACTAGTATTTTTATACTGTTGGGTTCTCAAATATATATACACACAGCGAAAATAATAAATTTAAAATATTATTTGAAAGTTTTTAGGATTTTATTAGACAGATTTAGAGTCGTTTATGATTTATTACCTAAAAAATTGATCTTCTCCGGGTTAGAATAATTTTTTAAAAGCTAGTTTGTCACAAATCACAAATCGTTCAATTATTCAGCTTTCAATGGTAATCTACACGAACCACCGATGATAAATTTCCTAAATTTTTATTTAAGAGAGAGAGATTGCTATATTTAGAGTGCTAGCTCTTTATTTTGTGACTTGGATAGTTTTTCTGTCTAACAGACAATCTCTTATAAAAAATAAGAGGCATAGCTTTATATTTATAGAGAATCCTAAAAATCTTTTAAATGATAAAATATATATTTTCCCTTTAAATAATATCTACATATTATTTTAGAATAATTTTAGAAATTTAATTAATCAAGTCTCTACTTGATTATTTCTAATATGTTAGTCCAAATATAAATTATAATTCTAAATAAATTGAATTAAATAAATCAAATAATTTAATTTATTATCAATTTAATAATTGATTAATTTATATTTGAATATCAAGTACACCGTCTAGCAACATGTCATGATTCCTCAAATATTAGGAAAGTTATAGGTGGTTTGACTTAATTTTTTAGTGACCGGTTTCTTAGTGTAATTATTATATATTTATTAATAATATTCCGATTTAGATATTTTAGCATGGAGTGTATCTGCCATGTCAAATCATATTTTTTTTTCCAACATTATAGTCATTGATCCTTTAAATAAAATTTAAAACTCTCTTCAAATTTTATTCCGCCTTACGCAATGATTTAACAATTAATACTATATGAGAACATGTGGAATATTTTTTCTAATTCACCTAGGGTGATGAATCCTCTCTTGATCACTCAAATACCTTCATATAGTTTATGTTATATCCAATGCCCATCAATTTGTTATCTTTACCAAGATAATATGTAATATGATCAAAACATAACACTTTCTATATAAAATAATTTAGTGATCTTAAGTCAAGTACCGTCATATGAACCTTTTCATAGATATATGTGATATCTTCATATGAAATTCTCATGTGGGTCAATTCAGTATGCATATTTTATGACAAACACCCACATATTAATTTTAAGTATCTATTATACCTCACCTTATTAGAAAAATATATTGAAAAAGAAAATATGTTTTAAAAATATTATGTAAGTAAATGCGCCATATTATAACTACTCTCATTCTTCACTCTTAAGATAAAGTCTAGCTCATGAGCAAATGTTTTCAAAAATAATTCAAAGGAGTGATGTGGTAGTTAAATATGTATTTTTTGTTACTTGATTTTCTTTCTAAGTTCAAATATGAGATTAGCACTCAGATGAATTTATTAAATTTTACTGAAAGTATTAGATTAACATAAAAGAATACGCTCGATCGATCTTAATAATATATCGTCTAAGAAAATTGGTGTTAAAATACTCTTTACAGTCATTCATTTACAAAAGTATAGCGAGTTCAATCTCTCCCTCTCTTTCTTGACCATATTTCATCTTCTTTTGATTAATAATATTCTTTAAAATAATTCAGTCAAATGATAAAGAAAACAATATTAAGGTTTCAGAAAGCATTCTCGCACGAACATAGTTAAATTAGTCAAAACCCTTGTTCGTATAATTTTTTTTATTGCTTCATGAAATGTTTGATTCAACAAGAAAATACTCGAGTGTATATAGAAATTAATATAGCAGTTACATTGATGTCAACCAAATAAAGAAATAAAAAATGAGTAGTAAAAAAAGTGTTTTTTTTTTTATAAAAAAAAGTGTTTAAAGAGGCATTCTTTTATGGAATGCAATTTTTTTTTATAATTACATGGAATACTAAATTTTATTCATAATTAGTTGAACATTTATTTATTATTAATTTTTTAAAAAATTCTGTTTGGTTATTGTCTTAATATAAAAGATATGTTATCATGTCCTTTTTGTTTTGAATTGATATAAATTTATTCTAAAATTATTTTAAAAATAAATTTATTTTATATTTTTGTTTTAATCTCTTCAATCAAATATTTTTTTTTAGTACACTAATAAACACAATTTTAGAAATGGCATGTGCATATGAATATTGTTTATTTAATTCGATAGCTAAGGTTTGGTGGAAATTCATATATACTCAATTTTATTAGGAATTATTAACCAATCACTTTTAAAGTAAGTTGAACACGATTGAAAAATCAAGGCTTTTAGTAGGACTATCAATTTTCAAGTTTTTAAAACGAAGTACGTTAAGTATATATTAACTCATAAAAATAGTATGATTTTATGAATTAAATTGTAATTTTAACAACTTTGAGTAGGACTATTATTGAAGTATAATAGTAAATTTCCTATGCATAATTACAATTAAAAAATTGTAGTTGTTAAAATCCGAATTTTAGTTAAAATCTATTGAAGTGTACAGTCTGCTACTGCTAGTACTGTATTTGTAGACAACTGAATTTAATTAACTCCTAATAAATTTAATTGTATAATGATATCAGTAAGTGGTAGACATCATCATCATAATGTTATTTCAACTTTTTATTTATTATTTATTTGAAATTTCCTAACCGGATATTTTTTTTTTTAGTTTAACGTGGGTGTCCGGGCCAGCTTGCGCGTACCTCGACTAATCTCACGGGCCCTGAAGATAACGACCATATAAGCCTCTAGTGATCATCATATGAGCAACCACATGACTCAAACTTGAAACCACAGAGAAAATAAACCTTTTAATTTCAAGTTCTTTTCGCTGGGCAAACCGGATATTCTAATTTGTCAAGTCCATGCAGGCCAGCAATCCTACGCTCTGAATAGTATTTCCGTATAGATGGCTCCCGTTGACTCCTCGCAGATTAGTGTACTTCAAAGAGGGACAAGGTAAACTCTCTCGGCACCCATGACAGGTCGTCCATGGCACGTACGACTTCATCTGTGACAAGTGACCCCGTCAACCTCGCAAAACTTCTTGTCCAAATAATTGTACTTTCAATCCACTCCTTGTAGGAAATTTTAAATGCGTAGAATCATTCACTTGACAACAAAACCAGTCCGAACCATCTAATTCTTTAAAGTATAGCATTAAATTTGGCTGGAGGGTTGATTTAATTAAGGAATTAGGTTATATAAATTAACTTGGGATAATTCAAAAAAAAATTAAAAAAATATATTTAAGGTTTTAATATCTTATATAAAAAAATTAAGAAATATTTAATATACATGTAGGTTATAAAAAAATATATGAAGTTAAATATTCATAAATTAATTTTATATTTTTTAGGTTTATAAAAAAATATAAAAAACAGGTTTTATCTGGATTATGCTAGATTACTCGGGCTCCGAGCCAATCCGTCGAGACATGGATTTTATATCTATGTTTCCTCTAAATATTCATCTTTTGATAGTATATGGGAACACTACTATAGCTACGGATCAACACGAATTTGTGGAATCAGATATGGCGGGAATTCATGCCAGATCAACGCTGGTCAAATTAATGAGGTCTGTAAAGTGATCAGTAATGGTTAGCAAATATCGAGTCACGAATTGTGCCGACATAAGATTTATTCCTTCATAAATGCTAACAGTTCATATGTCCAATGGTCATTCTATACGGACCAGAGCAGTCATCTGATTTTTGCTTGCTCGGCCGGTGCCGGGGCATTTTATTTCAACCTAATAATTATTTCTGCCGGTATCCAAATCTAATAATTTAAACTATTAATAAAATTTTAATATATAACTTATATTATTCTCGAATAAATTTAGATAAAGATGAGCAAAATAATGAAACTTCAGCCATCAAAGAAGGACCCGTTGAAACCTGCAAGCTGTGAAGGGTAAGGGGAAGAATCAACAAGAATCAACTGAAAGCTGTCGTGTGAGCATGCCATGCCAGTTAAGACTGCTGCAATTTATGACCCAACCATAAAATTAGGCGTGTTTGCAGCCAAGCATAGCATATGGGCATGTCTTTGAATTTAATGGTGGGCTCTTGGGGTGGTTTCTCCTCTCTCGTTCCACATTTCGAGAAATAGACCTTTCGGGCATCATTAATGTACAAATCCCGACAAGGAGTTTTTTTTCCTATTGCCAGTCATTTCTTTATATACAGGTTTTACGAATATGAAATATGTCAATTCAGCTAAGCATAGCATATATATGCCTTGGCTTTTACCTTTAAAAGTTAATTACAGGAGGTATTTTCTATAATAATTTGAAAAAGATGATGGAGATTTTATTCTTGACTTTACTAAAATGTTTGAAGTTGAGTGTGATACATCGAGTGTTGGAATAGTTTGGAGTACTTAGTTAGGAATGTCAACCTGTAGCATATTTTAGTAAAAAACTTAATGAGGCTAAACAAAAATATTCAACCTATGATAAGAAATTTTATGTAGCAGTTCAAACGTTGTGTTATGGACACCATTATTTGTTGCTATATGAGTTTTTCTTTACTCAAACCATGAGGCTCTTCATTATCTCAACTCCTAAAAGAAACTCAACTATAGGCATAGTCATTGAGTTTAGTATTTGCAAGCTTATTTATTTGTCTCATAACATAAGTTCAGGGTTGAAAATAAGGTTGTAGATGCCTTGAATTGTCGAGTAACACTATTATCCATAATAAATGTCCAAGTTACCGGATTTGAAGACTCAAAGAAGAATATGAATCTTACCCAAAGTTTGAAGAGGTATATGTAACCTTGAGAGATGAGAGTACCCTTGTCGTATATGGCTATTACCTTCAAGAAGAGTATTTGTTTCGAGACAACAAGATTTGTATCCTGTAAATATCAATACGTGATTTTCTGATTTGAGAGATTCATGTGGGAGGTTTTTTAGGACACTTTGAGATAAATAAGACCATTGAAAAGGTGGAATGTCAGTTTCTTTAGTGCAGTTCATAGAGAGATGTAGCTAAATTGATTGGTCAATATTGAACATGTCAATTAGCTAAGCATAGAAAACAAAACACTGGTCTTTAAACTCCCCTTCATATTCCCACTTGTCCTTAACAAGATACAAGTATGGATCTTATGCTTGAGCTTTCACGTACCGTGAAGAAGCATAATTCTATATTTATATTCTTTGAGTGTTTTTCTAAGATGACTTACTTTATCCATGGTACTAAGACCACATATGCTTCTAGAGTTGTTAAACTTTATTTTGATGAAATTATCAAATTGTATGTCTTTTCTTAGATCATAATCTCGGATAGGGATGTACGGTTTATGAGTTACTTCTAGAAAACCCTTTAGTATATGATGGGAAATAAGTTGAAATTTTCTAGTGCCTACCACCTTCAAATTGATGGCCAAACTGAGATGATCAATAAGAATTTAGGCAACCTTTTAAGATGTTTGACTCATGATTGTTACAATTGAAATTGGGATTTTGTTATTCCTACAACTTAGTTTGCTTTTAATAGTTCGGTCAATAGGTCGATAGGAATGAGTCCATTTAAAGTTGTTCATGGTTACAAACCTAGAAAACCTTTACACCTTCTTCCCATGTCTCTTTATGCTAGGTTATCTTAGTCACCCAAGTCATTTGCAAGTAGAGTTCAAGATTTGAATGTCAATATCACAAAGCATATTTAAGAAAGTAATGTGCAATACAAACTTCAAACTAATTTGTATATGCATCACAATGAATATAGTATTAGAGATTATATCATGATACAATCATAAATTGCAAGCATATAATGCTAAACCATTCAAAGTGCTATAACAAGTTTGCTCAAATGCTTATGTTATTGATTTACCACTTGAATTTGGCATTAGATCCACTTTTAACATTGAGGATCTGATTGCATACAAGAGACCACAACTCATCCTGTATGATCCTTTGAGACTTCACCTAGTCTCACTCCTGAAGATCCTCTTAAAACCCCAACTTTATCCACTTTATCATCGATACAAAAGAAAAATATTGATGTTATTCTGGATGAACACATTATTTTTACTAAGGGTGGTAAGATTCAACGATTCCTAGTTCGTTGGGTGAGACAATTTGATTCAGATTGTACTTTAATTACGAGAGATAAATTGCAGTGGATTGATCTTGATTTTTAAAAGTACTATCAGAGTCGTTCAGATCTACACTCGACAGGGTCGAGTTTTTCTAACTCTATGAGAGTTGGTGAAGACACTAGACCTATACAGTAGATCACACGAATATATGGACAGAGACGATGAAGGATTGCTTGGCATATCAGTCTTCGGTTGGGAGATTAAGTCTATACATACCTATTTTATTGTATTTCTTTTTATCTTAATTATTTATTTATGCTTTATTTTTGTTGGACAATCTTATTTAATGGAATGAGCCTAATAACTAGTTGTTTTAGGGTTTATTATTTATATATAACTTTTTAGACCTACAATAAAATAGGTATGTATAGGATAAATCTCCCAAAATACATAGGAATGCGGTAGATGGCTGTAAGAAAGCAAGGACATAAAAAATTGAAAGAAACCATGCTTGGCTTTTATTTTTTTACATGGTATTTTTCACTGTTTTCCCTTTCTTTTATCATTTGCTCACCTTATATGGAAAGCATACAACCATCTGCAGATTGGTGAATTGACATCTCTCCTTTACTGTTCTTATAGTTTGACACCTTCGTCTCGACACCATCTTCTTGGTTTTTTAAATGTAGAGAAATTGAGCACACTCTTGGTTTGAACTACATCATAGAAAGATGTACCATTAATTCTGTCACTCTAGAGCAAACACCATCTAAATAGTTGGAAGTGGATAAAGGCATTTTTATATTTTTCCACACTGATCATGTCGATCGGCCTTGATGATTTTTCTTTTTCCCGTAATCGCATTGATTTTCCTGTATGGTTGGATAGTGTATAGACAGACACTCAACTATTGTCCAACAATAGTATAATTGCATAGAACAGCAGGATTTAAAGTTGTTGTACACTGATTAACTGGCATTTCACAAATGAGTAAAAAGAGTTATTCTTTTGTGGGAAAAAGCAACACGAGAGGAATCTAGGCAGATTTGACTTTAGCATCAGAAAAATTTCACATCTGTAGGAATTTTACTGAATTTCGATACAAGGATCAAACGAATATAAATGGTATTTTGATGGCCATGCATCGGTAGCATGGTACATGAAACTAGAGAAAACCTGAGAACTAAGACAAGTACGATAATACAATCTTAAGCATTCATTTCCGGCCAAAAAAAATAACCGTGTTTTCACTTTGTGGGAAGTTGGGATGAATTATTGATCGAGCATGGAATAAAAGCTAAAAAGCAGGGATGTTAAGGGATTTTTTCAGTTTTCAGATACTGCTCTGATAATTCCACAGCAGCCAAATTCAAGGTTTGTCTTTTTTCGCTCTGAGCAGTAAGTTGGTTGAGTTCATGGCATCAAAGAAGCTGAGCTGACCACTTGAAAGAGGATGCGTGACTTTTAGCTTGAAATAGATTGTTTGTTGCTGGATGAAGACTCACGGGAGTTTACTCCTAATCATGCTGACGTTGAAGCAATTCTGCATTATGTGATGATGTTAATGACTTCCGAAGCTCAATTATCACTTGCTAGTCATATAAGACATGTAAATGATGAAGCTGTGCATCTATCAACTAGGTACACACACCTGTACTAATGCATCCCTGACGACATATTTACTACTCGGAGTTGTCCACTTATTCTGCAGACTTTGCTAGGAGGAAGTACCGATTTGATGTACTTTGATTGTTATAGATTAACACAAATTTTACTCAAAAAAATGCATTCCAAGAGAAAAACATAGCAAAAATATTTGAAACACTTCACTTACATTTACTGGTCACTAGTCAGATTCCATGACATACAGTAGAAACCAATGATGTTTTTTGATGAATAAGAAACCAATGATGTTATTAAACAAAACCCTAAGCGTATGATTCCAAGAAGAAGAAAAATCAGAAAAATATCATGCACATTTCACTTATATTTACTGGACAGGTTCCATGACATTCAGAAGACAACTGATGTTAAATAAAACACTGCAAGATAATACCAAAGCATAGCTGTAAAGTAGAAACCATGGGAGAGATGTTTATCAGGGGCAATTTTCGTATGAGCTGTCTATCAGCATATTTTGTAAAGTGGGAACATGTTTAGTATTATCATGACAAATTTTGGACAAAAAATGCAGCTTGCTAGTGAATATACTAGACATGCAGCATATGAGTTGTATGGAATAGAGTTTCTAGTATAAGACCATTCTAAAAGTCTTTCTACCTTGATAGATAATAATGAGGAAGAAGATGATTGTGATGAACATGGCAGATAAGCTACTGCTCGAAGATGACGCCTTTGCTGCTCTCATCTTCTTTAGCGCTTTAAGTCTTTCAATCCTGGCACGTTTTCTCATGGCAAGCTCGGTGATTTCTTTCATCAACTTCCGGTCAGAAGCATCCAGTGACAGACTTCTAGGAGGTCTCGGTGGCTTGGGAGGTTTTCTCAAATTCTTCTTTATATGTTTCTCTTCGACATCCTTCCTATCCACAAAGGCTTTCTGCTGTCCCTCTTTTCCTTCTGAATTCTTGTCTATCAACAATTCCACATCCTCAGCACCAACCTCGCCAAAGCTTGATGAATTCACCAATCCTTGAAAACCCACAGGAACAGTCCATGCCTCCATTAAAAGTGCCTTGGCTTGTCCATTTGCTGAAATGGGATCGCTCATTCGATCCTCATCACTGGTTGTCCCGCCACTTTCAAGATCAACTTCAAGCTCCCTTTCTCTCGAAACGAATCGGCCCATCACCCAAGGTAGATATCGATAACACTACTCTCCCACTATTTATAACTCAAACACTGTTATCATCGTATTGTAAAACTCACAAATGAAAGTGTCGCCTCAATCAAATCCTGTTGAAGAAACTCTACATTCCAAGCTAAAACGAAAGAGAACCCTTGATCAACTGTAATGCCCAAATCTATCCACAAATGCAGAATGCAGTGAGCCCTCGTAATTCAGGAAATGTTTTTACTTGCCACCCATAATTTATCAATCAGGATAAACATCTTTTGAATTCTCTCTCACTCACCCAAACCTCAAACAATCAACAAACCCCAACATGCCAGAACCTATGACATTAAATGTAAAATTTCAGTGTTGAATCAATAAACTTGAAAACGTCAAAAAGACAAGTACAAGGAACAAGAACAAACAGAAATCATGTAACGATCCATATCAAAAAAAAAAAAAAAAAAAGTTCCCTTTAAGCTAGCATTTTCTGAAACTTACAAGTTTGGTCAACTTCATAGAGCAATTCTAGCTAAACAGGCCAGAAACCAAAGGACAACTGGAAAAAAGAGAAATTAAATGTACATTTAGCTTCGATGTAGTAGGAGGTTGGTGCACGAAGGATTGAACGTGGGTTTCGTCCAAAGATAAGGGTAGGTACCCCTTTATTTAGTATGTTTATCTTGACTCTGTGCTTATAATTAGCATTCAGCACCTGCGGAAAGGAGAATAAAACTAATTGACGCAAAAATACAGTAAACTAAAATAATTTTTATTTTATTTTTTAAAATTTATTTTAATATTAACACAAATCAAAATAATTGAAAAACATTAAAAAAATTAATTTATAGTAAAATTAAAAAAAAAAACAAATTTTAACCCAAAAAAATAAATTGAACCTTATTACCAAACAAGCAGTAAGTAAGCACTTATTCACTCACCAACATTTACAAAAACGAAATTTGATATCCCAACATTTTATCCAAAATACACAACCAAGCAAAAATAATAGCACAAAATCTGACTTTAAAGGGGTTGGGTTTAATACTTTGTGATCTCTTCAAGGGTATTTGCCCTGCATTTCAACCGGAATTTTTAAAGAATTTAAAATTATTTTTTATTTTAAATAAACTATTTTTTATTTTTAAATTATTTTAATATTTTAATATTAAAATAAAAAATATTATTTCAATATAATTGTAAATACATTATACTTTGAAAAACAATCATGTTTAAGTATTTGTCACCATGTCAGGACAGCAGCGGGTGATTGCTGGTCAACCCTAAGACGTGTCAGGCTCACATTCCAAATTTTGAAAAATAGCAAAATTGTCAAACTTAGAATAAATTTTGCCGTACAGTGCTGTAGGCACTGGTGCTGTTTCTTTCTTTTTAATGATATTTAAGGGAAATGTCTGTGCACCACAGTTCATTACATTATATTATATTCATAGTAATCAAACTAAGCTTGAGAATTAACTCAGCGTTAATCTAAAAAAAATAAAGACAATTATTTAAAATTTAATATGTCACATAAAAAAATTAAAAAAATAATTTATATAGATGTAGTTTATATATATTATAAGTAATAAAATTTAAAAAATTATTTAATTTTTTTCTATTTTACATTGAAAATATATTATCTTTTTTTTTAAGTTGAAGTATTTAAATAAAAAAAATTTCTTATTTAACATTGAAAAAACATAACTTTTTTTTTATGAACATATAATATATATATTAATAGGTTTATAATTTCATATTGAAAGATAAAAGCTTTTTTTATTATTTATATAGTAAATTTTAATATAAATTAATAATTAATAAAAAATAATAATAAACTCACACATATAAAATTGGGTCGAGGAAGAAGAAAACTTTTAATTACTTCCCCTGCGTGCAAGGCAATGTGTATGCGACCTTTTCTTTTTATCCATCTTTTAACTAAAACCATAACTCCTTTGGTAACTCTATTTTTTATATATATTATTATTGACCTCTTTGTTTTTTACGGATATGCTCTCAGAAAATATGTTAACTTGGCCATGCTATAAATGTTCATTGAATTAAATTGTCAGTTTGGTTGAATAAAAAATGTTAATTCAACATGGCTATTCATTGTTTTAATTTTTCAGTTTGTTCAAAAAATATTGGCATTATAAGATAAAAGTGAAAAGAAAATGATGGGCAGGTCTCTGTCGGGTCACCCAGAGAACGAGTTGACCTAACAGGTTTTTTCCGGTCACTTAAAGTACTAGTTGACCTAATGGGTCATGTGAAATTATTCGGGCCAATTACAAGCCTAGATTTTAGCTTCTTCAAACTCGGCCAGGGCCTCGGGTCACCCGGGTCAACCAACGTGGCCGAATTTGATAACTACGATTAATTATATTAAGTGGTTTTTGATAAAGATAAAAATGAAAAAAACAAAACAAAAACAAAGAAAGAAAGGAAATGCAGAAGGGAAAGGAAAAGGAAAAACTAAGATGACTAAAACAAACTTAAAAATCACCTTTCATTAAGCATTTAAAGTTGACTATTACCAGTTGAGCTACCACTTAATTATTGTTGGTTGAGCTCCAAGCATTTAATAGGAACACATGGTAACCCTCATAAATCATGATCATATGTTCCTATTAAAATTTGAAGAGAACCAGCCTAAACCACTGAGTCAACTAGTTTTTTGTTTTTAATAGGAAAAAAACCTTTTCTAATTATTTTATTAAGATAATAAGAATAGCACAATATACATATATACACATAATAATAATCAACCTAACTTAGAAAACTAATTGTATATAAAAATAAGAAAATTAATATAAAGAAATTAACTTTAAATCTTTATACATAAAATCAAAAAAACCCGACACTCCCTTTTAAGTTTATGCATAAATGTCATACATGCCCAACTTATTTAAAAACTTTAAGAACTTTCAACTTTAAATTTGCTTTAGTGAGAATATTGATCAATTAATCCTCAAATTTGATCTTAGGCAACTTCATAATTTTTTTTATCCAATTTCTCCTTAATAAATAATGCCTACCTCTACATGTTTTGTACATTCATGTTGAATTGAATTATGGTCAATATCACATGTTATTTTATTGTCATGATATAGTCAAATCAATTACCTTAGTGGATAACCCAAATCCTACAATAAAAGTTTTAATCATAATGCTTCACATAGTCTAAGAGTCATATCTCTGAATTCAGTTTCTGTACTTGAGCAAGTAACAACATCTTATTTCTTTCTTATTTATATAATAAGATTACCACCTACAAAGGTAAAGTAATCATAAATAGATCACATATCATCTACTACTCTAGCCTAGGCAGCATTAATATATGCTTATGTACTTATACAATATGCATTTTTAATGAACAAAGTACTTTTTTTTAGGTGTAACATTTAAATACCTCAAAATACACATAATTGTATTCATATGTTGCTCTTTCAAATAAAACATAAACTAATTAACAATACCTAATATATAAGCCAAATTTGGTTTCATTTATGTTAAGGACATCCTTTAGTAGCCAGTATTTGATTGGACTCAACATATAACTTCAAACTTTCTACTTCTTATATATCAGTTGGCTTATATGCAAATATATCAATCTCTTATAGAAGATCCAAGGTGTATTTTTTTAGACATAAAGATTCATTTATGAGATCAAGGCACCTTAATTTCAAGAAAATATTTCAAAAGACCTAAGTTTTTCATTTCAAATTCTTTAGACAAGTAATCTTATAGGGTCTTCTTTTCTCCATGATCATTTCTTATAATCACCATATCATCATATTATATAATGAGTGATGTAATATTGCCATGTTTCTTTAGGAACAATGTTTGATTTTGGCTAATAAAAATAACAACTAAAGATAATAAGACTTGAACAACTAAAATTGACAATTACAATTGCAAAGGGCGAGCTACACTAGTGATGCCACCTTATAGTAATAGACTATATCCTTTCATCTTCGTAGATAAGTCAATATTTTTATATGCAAAGAGATAAAAAGCTTTACATAATTTATACATTCTTATTTTATTTTTAACCTTTAAACATAAAAACTAACTTAACCAACAGCGGATCCCCTAGACGTAGATGGGGACTTTGTGTAGGCCATGAAACACCATAACACAACTCAATTGGCCATGGAAAAACCTAACATATTGATTAAAGTTTTTTTTAGGACTTTATTAGTGGATTTGTCTTTGAGGAATTGAATGGAAATCTAGTTCATTTCTCATCGCATATTTTTTTTTCTAAAATGTTTTCATGGTTAACAATATATAAACCTTAGGAGAAAGAGTGACTAATCTTCCATCATCCTTATCCACTCATATAGATCTACATCAATTTATTTAACAGATAATAACACTTATTGAGGATGCTTTGGCCACTTAGAAGCAATTCAGAGCCATCACACTGCATATAACACCATCAGTGGTACCACTTGCCCAACTTATATAACCTGTGCATAGATAACTTCACTTTTTAGAAAAGGATATGGCAAAATGACGTACAAGAGAACAAGCAGGAACATTGCCACACCACCACCATACCAAAGAGTAGATCTCATCATCATAAAAAGGACATTTCATTTTCATGTCATGATCTCCACAAGTTAAAAGGCAAGACAATAATTAGCCATGACCATCTCCATCATTATTGTCCTCGTTTCCTTTTAGTGTCTCATTCAAGTAGTCTTAAGCATAAAGCTCCATAATGAGAAGAAAACCAAGTATTATATTCACCATTATACCAGGATGTATTATCACTTATCTTTCAAAGGTTTTTATTGCTCCAAAAATCATTTTGAACAATTATGATGGAGTCACTAACCTTAGAGACCACGTGTAGAACGTTAGAAGCAGTCTGAAGTTGGTGATATAGAATAACAAGGTGATGTGAAAGATTCTCCAAACCATATTTTATGGGTCTACTCAAGCTTGTTACCATAGTTTATAACTATGATCTATACTTTATTTTTTCTAATTTGTGCAGCAAGTTTATTGCTTATTTTAGTACGAGCATTCCTACCAAAAAGAGTTTAACTAAACTATTCACCATTACTCAAGAAGAAAGGAAGAGTACGAGAGCTTACCTGAAAAGGTTCAACAAAGTGACGAAAAAAATATATATCATAACCCAGTTTTGGGTTCCCCCAAAATTATCTTTTTTTATACAAAAATAAAAAAAGGTTGAAAAACAATGGAGGAAGATAAGCGACTTGGTTAGCAAGGACAAGTTAAAGAGAGATCTACATACATAAACGAGGGATGGAAAGACCAAGCTGAATATTTGACAATATTGTAAACTCAATTGCACCATTGAAGGACCTAAATGTGAAAAACAATGTAAATTCAAGATTAATTTAAATGAATATTGGATAAAATTGCATAAAAATTAAGTCTGAGGACTTAATTAGTTTTTTTTATAGACTGATTTAATTTAATCATGGGCCTAATTAAAGGTTTAATTAAGTTTAAAAAATAACTTAGGCTGAAATTAAAAGAATTAATTAAGTGCAAGGACTTAATTTGAGTTTTAATAGGTCAAGTTAATTTTATTAAGGACTTAATTGGTGAAAATTTAAGTTTGGAAGCTTAATTTGGGCTTAATTGAGAAGAATAAAATTTTGAAGAACCACATTTAATTTTTACAAGCTTAATTGAATGATATTAAGGATGAAATTGCTAGACAATCAAAGTTTAAAAGTCAATTAAGGGCCAAATTGAAAAATTTCATACCAATGATTAAAGTGTAAAAGACGCATAAAATCAAGGACTAAAATCATTCAAAATCATGGGTCAATTTGAAAAACAATTAAAATTTTAATGGTTGCTAGGAGTTAGATTGAACAAATTGAAAATCAAGGACCAGTTAAAAAAATACTCAAATCAGAAGATTTAAATCAAAGTTTCAGGGGTGCGATTGCAAAGATTATAAAGTTTCAGGGTCAATTGAGGGGTCATATGATGAAATTAAAACAACATGGACCAAATTGGAGTCTGCAGGTTCCCAATTAGAAAACCCTAATTTTTAGGGTTTCAGTTGATGACATGTCACTCGTTTTTAATAAAGAAATAGAGTGACATGTCGTTTTTTCCTATTTTATTACTTTCTTTAACCGATAAGACTGATCGAGTTGCCACCTTCAAGTGAATAGACATGGTATCTCTGACCACCTCAAGGGCTCCTACAACCACCATTCAACAGAGAATATTCTCCTCTACAAATTTATGTCTCCTTTTTCGATGTTTATGCCCTCACTTACCACATGAAAATCCTCAACTTCTTGTCCCAAAGCAGTCTTGTCTGGTTCAATAAGATTTGACAATGTTACATCTAACTTTGAATCGATGGTAGGAAAGCTACAGGCCACCAAATTAAGCATGGTTTAATCCTAGTTGAAGAATAACACCCCCTTCTACAGGATCTATGACTTGGTTGATTTCAATGACCTCCTATTTGCCATGATTAATTAATAAAAGGTGCACCGCAATCAATCATTTTCAGCCAAATTACAGTTATGAAGTTCCTAACTTTTTCTAAAAGTTCCAAAAGTTTATTAGACATCTAGGGAGAGGAAAAACAAAAGAGGAAGAGAGACGAATGGTCTCTTATCAGATCAAAGGGAAAAAAAAATGGGAAAGCATCTCCTATGATCTAATTTTGAAAAAACCATCTTCAAATCCACAAATGATTTCACAACCACTTGCCTTTTGAGGCTATAAAAAAAAGGATCCTAGAGAGAAAAAAGAATGAAAAAAAAGAGAGAAAGCTTAGAAAAGATTAAACCACTAAAGTCTCTTAATAGAAAGATAATAAAATATTAATAGAAAGTAGAAGGAAAGAGGTAGAAGGCAAAGCTCTTGAGTCCAAGATTGAAAACAGAAATACCAGAAGAGTTGAAGCTCAATGAAGGAGCAAGAAATTTTAAGCAAAAAAGGTAATATTGTTCCTCAAACTTTAATAAGGAGTGGAGCTCAATAAAAACACCCCTTCCCTCTCTATTTTATCTTTTAAATTGCTGCTCATAATAATTGTTATGTATCATTTGAAGTCATTTGTTAGTTTAAAAGCCATGATTTTTGTTTGAAATGTTTAAACATGCTTTGAATATGACTTATATATGCTCAAATATTGTTTAATTGTTTTATTTTGACGTGTTAGAATATGATAATGGAATGGAATATGATAATGCATAATATTATTTTGCATGTTTAAATGTTTAGTTAATTATTTTTGAGGTCATGACAAGATGTGTTAAGTCTTGAAGTTGTTGTGGTTTAGATTGTTTTAGGGTAGCTTAATGGGTTTATTGAAGTTGTAAGCAAATTGTTTGAGCTTCAGGACAATAAAATTAATCAATGGAACAATGTTTATATATAGGAGAGATGTATTTTTAGCTTGTTGTCAGTATATGGTATTACTTGTTGTTTTACCATTGATTTTTTATTTCTTGTTTTTTTTTTATGGTTCGAGCAAGTTGTTTTGAACATGATTAAGCTTTGAATGCTAGGTTTAAGCTGTTTTCTAGACTCTTTGTACATCTTTTTTAGGTTTAAGGCATTTCTAGGTTTTCTAGGTTTGCAGGTTGATGTTCATTTATTGAACATTGCTTTAGGTCCCTATTTCCCATGTCTTTTTGGTCGATTGATAGTTCTTACACACGCGTGCAATCTTTTTGATCATTAATCTAAGGTTTTAATGGTTTCAACACATTAAAATTATGGTTTTTAATCTTTAGTTCTGTCATTTTAATTTTTTGCATAAAATCAATTAATCGTGATAATCAAATATTTATTGTGATGATCCAGCTCCAAGATTTTAATTAAATGATGTTTTCATATGTTCTTATGTTTTTAATTTGATGTAATCTAGTCTAAAATCAAGTTCATGTTTCTGGGTTTAATTATTATGTTCTTCGTGTTCTTAGCAAGATTGAAACAAAAAACCTTGTTTGATTTTAATCTCTTTGCTTATGTTGTTGGGTCATGTTTTTTAGCTTAGGCCTTACGCCAGGAAGCTCAGCCATATGGGTTAGGCTAAGTCCAATTTTAATAAGACAATGTTTGGGTGGTTTAAAGTAAAACAAAATGTATAATATTGTCTTTAAAGGTGATTTTGCCAAATATAGTCTTAAAATATTTTTTAGGCTTCTGATTTTTAGTTTAAGACATATTTAGCAAATACACTCTATTGATTTTCCAACAATATTTTTTTTTGTTTGCCAAACAGATATAAAATGATTTTCAAAAATTCTAAAAAAATTCAAGGACTACTTAAATTTGGTCCTCTTGTTCTTAATTTTAATTTTTATTGCAAATAACAAAACTTAATTATGTTTTACAAAATCGATAACCAACTTGATGTTGAGATAATTTTTTAAGTTATGATAATTCATAAACAATAATATAAAACAAATTATCAAACTGAATTATCAATCAACATAATATGAAATAATAAAATTAAAAAAAAAAGTTTGATAGACGAACTAAAATTAAGGATTAAAAAAATAAAAAAATATTATTTTAAAATAAAAAGCTATCATTTCACCTTACTTGTTCGCAAACAATCAAACCAAATTCTTCTTTGCAAAATCAAATCAACGTTGACATATTTTTTTAAGACCATAAAAACCTGGAAAAAAAAAACACTAATCAAATTCAGTCATTAATCAAAGCAAAGTGGAAAGATTGAATTAAAAAAAAAATACACAATCAAATTAAAATAATAATAATAATAAAGGACAAAAAGAATTCAGAAGCCACATTGAAACACACCGAGGCCTCTTAAATTTTTTTCATTATTTATTTTTCGTTTGCATTTTTCTAAAAGGTGAAATCTTGTTTCCATGGATAGTTTATTTTTCTTAATTTTTTCTTTTTTTAAAAAGAATACACTTTCCTTCCGGTACAAGTCACCTACACTCGGGTGATCCAACATTCCAAAATCGTTCCATTAAGTCTTTCCTGGTTTTGATCTTAAAGTCATCAGAAGGTAAAAAAAAAACCAAACGAGGGATTCCAGTTAAGGTTTATTGGAAAAGTTGGGAAAGGAGCTCCTCATTCAACCCCTAATGGCTGCATTTACCCCATAAAAATTCTATGCATGCTTTAAAGAAAAAAAAAAGTTTCAGGGTTTTCCATGTTTACTAAAAAAAAATAAAAATGTAGAGCATTAGCATGTTTATTATGTGAGGTAGAGATTAAAGAAACATAGGGGTGAAAATAAGCAATATGGAAAAAATACAAATCAATAAATAAGAGAGGCAAGGAAGCAAAGAAAATGAAGAAAATCCGGCAGAACAGAAGAGAAGAAAAAAGAAAAGAAAAGGAAGAAGAATCCACCTTGCATGCTAGTTCACCTATCCGTACATATAACTAACCTATGCAAGGTATATATAGCCTAACCTAGTGAAGCCCTGCTGATTCAATCATGAAGTGAATTATCGCAGAAAAGTTAGATCAGACAAGGATGCCAAATCATCGAAATTTTTCTGCGTTCATTTCCATTTTTATAGCATGGGATATAGAAAAAAAATTGTGACAGAAACATAGATAAATGTTCTTTCTATCTACTTAAAGAAATACAATACTGCCTTGGCACGTACTGCAAATGTGAAACGCTATTGCATGTAACAGCAAACTACAGTACTCTTAGTTGAAAAATCTGCCAAAAATGCAGTTGATTGATGCCAATTTGAGCCGTTCAGAAGTTGGCAAACCTCGAACAGTTCCAGACCTACCTAAGAAAATGATTGCCACATCCCACCAATAGATATTGGGCCACTAAATTGAAATTGAAGCAATTCTACTGGCATACTAAGAGAGCATCAGATGACTCAGATCATTCCCCTCTCCAGGCCAACAGGATAGCTGACAAACTTACCTAGTTCTGGGCCACCACTGTGCATTACTCCTACGACCATGATCTGGACCCTGAAAATTTTTGTATTCAAACTTTAAGCTAGAGCAGGATAAGCATAACAAAATTTGCATATACGCACAAAACAATCCTAGCATCTCCTACCCCTGCCCAACCAAAGACCTGCTAAATGTTAAAAAGCTGCTTGCCTCAGAACGATATGCACCAACGATTTAAGTTAGTGAAACACTGAAGCTTTAGAACATCATTTCCAACCATAGCCCGAGAGCTACATCGTTTCAACGTAAACTTCCCAGAAATGTTGGTAAAAAGGAGATTGCAAACTTAGAAAGATTTAGAGGTAGAAAAGAAAAAAGGGAATCTACTTTTCGTAACTTAATTAAAGAGTGAGTCAACTCACCAAACTCAGTTCCAGCACACCAATTTAGTATCGATTGTATGCTTTCCCAAAAGCCTCGCGCCTCGGATGTTGGAACTCACCATATGTATCATGAGGTCTTGAAGAATAATTTTCCATGTTATTTGAGTATCTGGGCCTTGAATCCATGGTTAAACTGGTTCCAGCATAATGAGGAGTGGCTGAAGAAGCATCATATTCAGAATAAGAGTGCTGTTTATATCCACCAAAACCAGACACAGAAGTTGGCTGCCGAGGCTGTTGCTGATGCATTTGGGCATCCTGTTGAAGAAACTCCTCCCACTGTCTTGTGTGTGCACTTCTTAGAATAGCTAATTTCTGCATGTAATTCTCTCCAATTTCCCTGATAGTCTAAAATCCACAGGACCAAACAAAGATCAGAATTCCCTGACAGTATAGCAAGCGAGGAGTAGATTTAGATTGACACTTTCTTTTTGCGCAAACAATGAAGACCACAACCCAGCAAATTCATTAGAAAAAATAAAATTTCATATTTGAAAAAACACTCGAACTTAACAGAACATTTCATCTTCTCAAATCAAATAAATGATGGAGAATCAAGAAAGACATCTGGAATATTTTTACAACATTAGCATTCCTAAATAATTAAATTATAATTTCCATGGTTGTCCGTCTCTATTCCCCATCAATAAACCTCATTACCTTCTCTAACATAATTCCAGTACAAGACAGAAAGAGAAGAAGATGGCTATGAACAGACAAGATTCATTTCGTTCATTTAATGATTAATTCACCACAAAGCACAAAAATGAAGATGCTATGATCTTTGACACGGTATTCACACAGTCTATATGCAGGAACCTTCTATTGAAATTATGGCTTTAGAGCCATACGATTAGCATGAGACTTTTTAAATAATTTTGTGAAGGTTAAGTTGTTCTGCTTGGTTTCAAGATTAAAGAATCCTAGCCATTATATCACTGTTCCTTGCTGTTTCTACTGATTTCTTCCCACCCTATATCAATTATCCATATACAAGATTCAACCACAAGAAGCAAACAGTTAAGAGAGATACCACATAAAACAAATAACCAAAGATCGGAACAGCTAGTCTCCTGATTTAATTACAAACATGTTCTGAGACCAAAATAATGTTTAACAAATGAAACATGAATCGGCTAGTTACAATTTTAAAACATTTAGAGAAATATTGAGATAGTTTTAATACCTCACGATGCTTGTAATTTTCACCATCTTCTTCCTTGTCACAAATTCTAGCAAGTTCCATTGCCTCTCTCTTGTGCTCTAGCTCCAGTTCTTCTAACGTCTGAGGGAAAGTAGAGTATTCAAATCGATGGCCTGATTGCAAATCAGACCCCCGCCTCTCAGTATCCCACCCTGTTGTTCTAAAACCAGCTGTGCTATGACTATGACCATCATGTGAACCATACGAGTTGCCAGCATAAAGGGGACGTGCAGGAGATTTAGAATGGCTTGAGTGACTTCTACCTCCATCATTACCATAAGCTTCATCAAATGAAGAGTACGTTAAGCACTGGATTCGAGATGGTAGCTTTAATAAGACAAGCTATCTAGTATTCACATAGTGAACCATCCGTTGCAAACAAGTCCGAATTTGCTTTCAGTAAATAATTTCGTTTTGGAGACAATCCAATGATTTCAGACCCACCAATGAATGATACTTCAGAATCGTACACATAATTCTTGAAGATAAGAACTTACCTCTTGCTGCAAACACATGATAAGCAATACATCACATCATTAAGAACTCAAAATTTAGGGAAACAATTTCTTCAAATGTACGTGTAAACTTGCAGAGGCCTAACAAACTATGAACATGGGATTACCAGTTTTCTATGGATGCCGAAAACATATCCTATGCTGTCCCTACCTTGTGGAGAACCCCTTGCGAATTTATGCAGATCCCCACGATGGTCTTCCATAATCTTATCTTGTCTGCCAAACCTCTGATGATATTGCGGTGTATCATGTGGGTGACCTCTTTGGGAATCAGAGCGTCGCAACCGTGAACCAACAGGACTTCTCTCAGGGGACCTAGATCTACTCTTGTGAGAACTAGAAGAGCCCTTCTGATCACCCTCCCCCTTGATCACCTTGTGCACAGCATCAACACCTTTTGCCAAGATTAACCTATCCTTTCCACTGACAATTATAAATTTCTCCTCCATTTTGATTTTGCAACCGTTGTCCTTCTCAATCCTCTGTATCACTTTCTCAGTAAATAGAGCTTTTATATGCTTGTCTCTTGCTGCAACCCTTTCAAAGAAATCTTGAGACTTGCGATTTGCCCCAAGAGTTGAGGGGCATCCCTTTAAAGAACCAGATATATGGCACAACATTCAATCCCAGATCAAAGAAATAAAACAAAACAAAAAATACAACCAACCCAGCCTCTGACATTGGATAGTGCAAGTAAAAAAGAAAAGAATAACAAAATGGCAATCCTCTTCATGTGCATGTGAGTTGGTGTTATTCAAGCAGTAAACTTATGCTGCGCCCCAAAAGTAAACACTGAAGTGAAGCATAAATCAAATTGGTATGATTAGTTAGAAGTCAAGAACATCCAACAACAGTTAATCTAAAAACATTATTCAGTTTAGGCACCAAGTTCAATTCTCAAGCATGTCCAAGCTGGTTTCCTGGACAAAAACACAAGCTGTCATGTAAATATGGCATAAAGGCAAAATAGATTCAAAGGTAGAGCCACTAGAGCATACACAAAACCATAGTTTCCTTATGGTTATTGCAGGTTCCATCCCATTAGAAATCACAAATAAATGACTTGTTTTATACATAAAGGAGAGAATTCAAAAAAAAATGTGCACTGAGAATGCAATGCACTCATTTAAAAAATTCACCAACTTGTTTTCCAAGAAGCAGCGCGCAATACCTGAGTAAAATGACCTGATTCTCCACATATTTTACAAATCATTTCTTCCTCTTTTCTCTTCTTCCAATTCCGCTCTGTAGCCTTTGATTTAGCTTCCCAAAACTTAGCTTCTCGGCTCGTAAAATCAGTTGGGACAGCATTTGGGTCAGGAGTTTCCTCTTCCTCATCAGAGTCCACATGAGATCTTTTATTTACCTTTTCCCTATCATGTGCATTACTGACAGTAGAACTCGGAGGACCAGTATACTCCTTGTAAATTTCACTAAAATCATCATCAATATCTGGATTCGGCCGTGTTGCCATTCCAAAAGAAACTCAACCTAGTCAAAAAACAATAATACACCTCATCACAAATAAAAACAAAAACCCTAACCAACCAGTTAACAGGAAACTTATTCAAGAACAGCTGAAGCTGCTTTTTACATGACTAACAAATTTCACAGTAATTTTAAACTTGTTCATAAATTCGACTGCTGTAGTGTATTAACACCTGGTTCTTGAATGCCAAGTGGAAGTGATTAGCCAGAAATTTTTGTGTCAGTATAATTACATGCGATGCAGTTAAGGAAGTAAAAATAACCTAAATCCAAAATAACAAGCAGGTTTATCTTTTTTATTGTGAATTCAAAACTTGTGTTCGATGAGGGGAAAAAAAAACTCAAAGTAAATGAGACCTTGAAGCAAACTGCAATTTTTTTTTCTTTCAGATTTGTACTATCGATTTTAAGAAAAGTAAGCAAATCGGAGACGAAGAAGGTGAAAAACATTTACCTGAGCGGCGTGCGGGAGATAGAGAGAGTGAAGCCAATGCGTTGCCGCCGATGAGCAGAGAAGGAAAATACTAGGGCTACTGGGCTGGGTTAGTTTTGGTTTTCCACACCCTCTGTTGGCTGGGAAGGGATCGTTTTTATGATTTGCATTTTATTTCTCTTTTGCCCCTGATGTTCTCATAATTTCGGATGCACGGTAGGGCTAGGGCTACTGACATGGCATGCTTCTCTCTTTGGAGACCTCATGAGAAAATTTCCCTCATTTGGTTCAAATTAAATTCTGTTGGTTATTGATTGGCATTGATTATAATGGTATGAATGTTGTTTTTTAAATTGTTTTTTATTTATAAATATATTAATATAATATTTTTTTATTTTTTGAAATTTATTTTTAATATTAGTATATTAAAATAATTTAAAATTATATACAAAATTAATTTAAAATAAAAAAATTTAAAAATATTTTTTAAATATAAAACCAAACACTTCCTAAATATATAAGAATTTGATGACATTCATTGTCTTTTTCTATCCACTGTCTGATTATTTTAAAAAATTTAAAATCTTGAACTGTCTTTTTATATTTTTCATAGGCTAAAATTAAAAAAAAAAAGATGAATTCGTTGTTTATATATATATATATAATATAATATAAGTAAATATTAAAAAATCAGAGAAATAAATTTATAAGGTGTTCATTTAACATGATTTTTTTATATAATTTATGGATAATATAATAAATTAAATATACCTAACAACTTTGCATTCACAGGAGTAGGTTTAATTAGGGATGGACAAAATTCATTATACATTCTTTAAATTTTAAAAAATCAGAAAAATTAAGTAAATATTAATCAATTCAAAAAACTATTTCCAACCGTGTAGCTTTTTTTCTCTTTGTTTTTTTTTTTTTTTTACAATCAGTAGTGATAAATTACTTTTTTAAATAGTATTTTATATTATAATAGTGGTTATTTTTTAAATATTTTTATTTGAAAATATATAAAAATAATATTTTTTTTATTTTTTAAATTTATTTTTAATATCAGTATATTAATATAATAAAATTAAATAAAAAAAATTAAATAAAAAAATTTCAAAATTTTATAAAACTTTTTTTTTTTTACAGAAAACTTGAATGATACACGTGATTTGCACGCGCCATTAATCTAAGTCTCTCCCTCGAGAGAAATTATACAAGTGTGTGACAGAGGTCTCCGTCTTCGCCTTCCTCTTCTCGCCTGTCCTGCCTCATAGTATTCTTTGCTTAGGGTTTTGATCATGGAAAGACACAGAGGAGACCATCAACGGCATCACGAGCTTCAACATCCCAACTTTAACCAGCACCACCCCGACCAGAACCAATTCAACAACCACAACCACAGCCATTACAATTACGACTCTAATCAGCAGATGAGTGGTGAAGCTAACGAGCCATTTATTGGTGGATTATTCCGCCCCAATGGCCGCAAAAGAGGCCGATTCCATTCTTCAGGTTCTCTTTCACTCATGCAAAGTCACTCTCTTTAATAATTCCAGTATGTTTTGTATCGCTGCTGCCAATCTTTTATGGAATCGGATTTTTTCGGACTGAATTTGTGTTTTTCTTCTTTTTTTTCATCTTCAGATTACGGTGATGGTGGTGTTAATGCAAAGCTTTATATCGCACCAATTCCAAGAACAACGACTGAAGAAAATGTAAGTGCTTATTCCATTTCACTTCAAAGCCCTTTTGTTTTTGGTTTCTGAATCACAAAAAATGACCGTGTTTGTTGTTCCTGTGCAATAAAGACTAAATTTACTTACACTACATAGGTTCTAAGCAGCAAGAAAATTGCTGGTTTATCACAAGAATTGCAGTTAGTGTTACATCTATGCTGCTTATAACTATTTTTTTTTTTTTAAGTTAAGATGCTGCTTCTATTATTCTTATGATCTTTCGGATTTTGATTCTTTGTTAGATCCGCTCTTTGTTTGAAGAACATGGAAGTGTTGTTGAGGTTGTTTTACCCCGGGATAAGCGGACTGGGCAACAACAAGGTACTTGTAATTTTTACGTGGCAGCTTTTACAAATTTTTGTTTGGTATCGATGTCTCTTTTGAGGCTCTGAATGGATCACCAACAGGCTTATGTCATACTTTTGTTAGTTTGGTGATAAATTTTTTTATGGTCTAGAACTGACTTCTGTTTGATAGTTTGAGAAGGATTTTAATTTACAACTTCTTTTTAGAGGAGAGGTTGTGCTACCAATTAGGTCATGTGTTATCTATGATCATGTACAGTTAGAAGAAAACAGCTGGGAAGTTTGAAAAGCATATGTGTGTGTGTGTGTTGGCAGTCTAATTTCTAAAACTTTTGTTCCATATCAAATGCCTGGTGTAAGTAGCTGCTACATGGGCAATCCTCACTGTTAACACTGGGAAAACACAAAAACAAGAATTAAATCTTTGAAAGCTTGGTGTTAGTCTGAGGTGGAATGTTTATTTTTTTGAGTATTGATGAACAACTAGAGTTGCTGGTTTGATTGGTCTCGTGTATGACTAAATGTTTTCATAATTCCATCTTTCGTGTGATTTTCTTTCAACAAATGTCACTCTTGAGCTATTAGGGGGGCAAATATGGAAGCATACTTGTGGGTGTGGCCAGTGGCACAAAAGTGGGGACTTCTATGTCACCAAATGTTAATGGGTTGCCTTTAGTAAATGATAATCAGTTGTCTGTTAGGATTGATAGGTTATATAGTTAAGTTGATACTCCATTTTAAACAGGAAACTTGTGCAGCCTGGGTCCTGTCCTGGAGAAGCTAGTTTTGGTGCCTATGGATGTTTAGAAATTAGAAATTATGTTTTTCTTTTCTTATTGATTTGAAAATATGTACTCTTCAAACTTGAGGATATATGTTGACTGTGTCTTGTTGTTTCATTGTATTTGTGATTTTCATGACTGTTT
>Ga0307510_10000673_pt1 | contig 34865 bp, 36 predicted proteins | sample 12_EM_MG_FD_207224 | JGI IMG/M metagenome (GOLD analysis project Ga0307510, IMG submission 207224) | Populus trichocarpa ectomycorrhiza microbial communities from riparian zone in the Pacific Northwest, United States - 12_EM | ecosystem: Host-associated > Plants > Roots > Unclassified | place... | reverse complement strand
CGATGCGCGTGCAGAGGTGGCCTGATTCTGTGGGTGTAGTAGTACCCGTTGAGGTAAAGAGGACCAGGGTCAGCCTCGTCCGTCATAGATTAGATAAATGATCAGACTAAGATTCATCTTATCACGCCGGCCATTCGCACCGCGCGGTCAACGGTTGCTTCATACATTGATCGGCCATCGCGTCTACGCTGCACCGCGCCTCAAAAAATGTTCTTTTCCTTATAGATGGTGCTCGATATTATTTTCCTGTCCTCGACCTCCTCGACATCCCTGTCCTTGAGGCATGAGTCGTGACTAGCTCTTCTCAGGTACGGCAAATCCAGTCCCACTCCTGGACGCTTGGGTAGAGAGTGAGGCGCAGGGCGTGCAGGATGGATATCCTCTTATCAGAGTAGTTCTGAAAACACAAAAGAGGGGCATCTATTGGTGTGAGATAAATACCTTGTCGAGGTGGGGGGCGGGCTCTGTCAACCGCTGGTACTTTCTCTAGCTCATCCCCTGTATCTGTAATCTCTTCTCTTCTCTTCTGATCTTAGGCCTCATAAAAAAACCATAGCAACCATCATGGGTCCGTCTTCCGGGAATATCCATCCAATTTCAAGGCGGGAGCTTCAGATCCTCCCAAAGGTCGGCTGCTTCGCCTCCGTTCCACCCGTTCCACCCCGCACATACTAGTTACCTGATAATATCTCCCCTCTACTCGTAGGCCTATGACAAGTCCGAGAGACTTGATTTGGACTTCTGGGACCGGCCTCGACTCGCCGCCCACGTCCTGGCCACGCTTTCCCCAGCAGATCAAAGAGAGAAGGCCGCCGATCTCATCCTGGAAAGGCAGATTACTGGCTCGTTCCTCGCGCGATACACGCGCCAGATAGAAGAGTAAGTCGGAAAAGCGCGACTCTTGCTCGTGCTTTTCCTGCAATATCCACACCCGCCACGAACATTCAATCGCCTCCAGACTCCTAGGCGGTGAGGGCGACTGCGAGCTCATCCGCGCGATGGCGTGCACGGTCTCCAAGACGTTTTGGGTCCTGTTTCACGAACCTCACGCCTTCGACCGCTATGATACTCTCTGGGAGATCGCCAAGGATCTGCGACTCGTACGCAGCGCTTCGTGTAAGTCCAGTCAAAACAGCATGATGGTGTACTTCTCTCCAAACGTACAGCTCATAATACATTCTCCTCCCCCTCTACGCACATGTCTAGGTGTGGAAGAAGGTAGTCCCTCTGTAGCCGGGTCTGCGGCAGCCTCTTGGGCGTCTAAGAAGGACGAGGAGGAAGATGAGGCGGAGGTCCCGCTTCATAAGCTAGTCGAGGAAGAAGGTGCAGAGCTCACCGATGACGAAACCGGAATTAAGAAGCACCAGGATAACGATGGCGCCGGATGCGGAGGGGGCAGAGAGCTAGGAGGAAGAAGTAGCACCGGTGATGGTGATGGCGATGGCGACCGCGACGACGGTATCAATGATCTGCGTTCGTTGTGGGCAAATATCTCACTCACAGTACGCCTTGGTTCCATATACAGTACTCCTGGCGTATTCTGGAACTAGAACTACGCAACACGTATTTTTGGGCTGTCGTGGCGAGGATGAAATGGGAAACGGGTGTGCTACGATTATTTCTGGGATCAGGCCCATGTACACTGGCATTTCTTCTTCGACTCGTGGACGCTTGAAGTCTACGGTGATGCATGCATGGATATTGAACTGTATCGGTTTGTATGGTCTGAGGGCGATTGCTACTATATACATGCGTTCAAATCATATACAAAGCCAATTCTATACCGTGTGACCTCAGAGTCTAAATATAACGCCACTTACTCTTCCAGACTCCTTCCAGCAGATCCGTCCCAACCCTATTATCTCTCACCAGTACCGTTTCGACAGCAGGTCTGTGATTTCGCCATGGACACCCTCCAGAGCTACTTGAAGAGGTATGTTGCCCTCGTTGTTCTGGGTATACCAGCGTCCGCCACGCGTGAGCAGTAATTTCGTAACTTCAACATGCTCACGGTACGCTGCCAGGTGTAACGCAGTCCACCCATCCCCATCCTGTGCGTTCACATCGGCGCCGCGGGTGAGAAGAAAATTTCCAACTTCGGAGAGTCCATGATACGCTGCCATGTGCAACGCAGTTCGGCCATCCTCGTTCTTCGTATTCACATCGACGCCGTGTTCGAGTAACAGCTGAATGGCGGCCGGGAGTCCGGATTGTGCCGCATCGTGCAGCGCAGTCCCTCCCTGCGTGTCCCGGGCACCCACATCCGCACCACGCTCGAGGAGTAACTTCATGGTCGTGACCTTCCCGTGGAGTGACGCTATATGTAGCGGAGTGTCGCGAACGTCATTCTCTGTGTTGGCATTCGCGCCATGGTCGAGTAATAATCTGACGATATCCTCGTACCCATTTAGCGAAGCAAAGTGAAGTGGAGTCCAACCATTATTGTCCGGTTGGTTCGCATCGGCGCCGCTCTTCAATAACTGCCTTGCACTCTCCAGTCCTCCATTGTTCGACGCCATGATCAGTGGAGTCTCCTGGGCCACGTTTATTGCGTTTGGGTCAGCGCCCCAGTCAATCAGTAGCTTCGTAGTATCGGCAGATCCCTGATGTGCTGATAGGTGTAATGGTGTATGATGATAGGGGTCCCTGGACTTCACGTCGGCGCCATGCTTCAGTAACAGAAGTGCGACGTTCGCATGTCCCTTGTCTGAGGCTGCATGTAGTGGGGTCACACATCGGCCTCCCCTAGCGTGGACGTCTTGTGGATGTGTACCTATGAGGCACTCTGCAAGGTCACAGGAGCCAGAGAGCGCAGCGTAATATAACGGGACTGCACAAGGCACATTTAGGCGGGTGGCGGGTCCAGAGGATAGTTCATTTATATCGCCAGACCAGACCCAAGCCGCGAACCGTGGCTTGTCTCTGTGGAATAGATGTTCCATAGCATCTTGAATATACGATGATACATCTTCACACAGGGCGCGGTCAGCCCAGTGCTCTGCAGCGAATGAGGCCAAGGGGAACTTCTCGAAATCTGTCTTGCCAATCTGGTCATCCAGATGAAGGAGTACGCTGAGACATGTACTGGCGAGAAAAGTATGCGCCAACTTGGGGAGAATGTGAAAGTAGGAAACAGGTCCGGAAGTTGCGATACGATCCGACGTCAAATATTCTCTCACAGAGTAGTGTGAGAATTGCACGGTGGCGTTACCATCGACGCCGACAATAGAGACCAAACCGTAGCAAATCGGCATTACAATCCCAAAAGGATCTTCTGTGACAGTTCCACCCACGGCTACCTCGGCGACTTGTTCGATGCGAAGTGGGCGGATTGATGCAACGAGGCACTGGAATATTTTATAGGCATAAGCCCGTTTCTCCTTCTTGATCCCCAGCAAGGTCCGTTCGTATGTTTCGTCCAATGTCTCGGGCAACTCATTCAAAGCCCGTCGGATACTCTGCGGAAAACAGCCTTCCAGATACCACAGCTGGCACAAGGCCCATCTGAACCTTCGCAGTAGAGTAAACTTTCAATATGAGGTAAACACAGAAGTAACGGCTTACATTCCACCGGCTCTCGCCGTCAAGGTCCTAATCACCAATTCTTTATCTTCAACCCGCCACTGCCGCATAGTTCGGTCGAAATGAACAACTAACGTGACAAAATCGGCAATATCCTGATTTTGCCCTGCCTGCTCATGAAGTGGCACGCTATGGATTGCCAGTGGCTCGAGTACCTCTCGGATGTCGATCTCGCGACGGCTGGTGATACAAAAATGTACATGTGGAAGCTTTAACTCGATGAGCTCTCGCATGCTCACGAGGACTTGTCCCCGAGTTGTTGGGGACCCAGATTTTGGGCACTCATCGAGGGCATCTATGATGAGATAGACTGGACCTTGCCCTGGAAGTCTGAGCACCTTCTTCAGGCATGCCATGAGCGCATCATTACTAGGCTGTCGGGATCCGCGGTCGTAGGATATATAGAGTTCGGAGAGGATTTCAGAGAAACTATCCGATTGCCTGGAGAGTTGGACAATGAGGGAAGATAGAAGGCCCCGGACATCCTGCTTTGCAATATCCCGAAAATCAAAGTAAAAATAAGCACAGGTAGCTGACCCAGTTTCGCAAATGCGATAGACGTCTTGGATAATCGTTGAACTGGTAGATAAAGTAAGTACGCCATGAAACTAACAATACGGTGACATGTGACATACCAGAGAATGCTCTTGCCTGACCCAGCTACCACGGGCCAAATTATCAGGAATTCCAGAAGAAACGAAAGAAATACACGTACGTATGCCATGGATCCAGAGAAGGGAGCCAGTCGTTATCCACCTTTGGAACATATCGCCTTGGGTAAACCAGATGCCAGTACCTTCATGATGGGCTCGGCGAGCAATGTCGTGATTTATGCTCGGATCTGGAGGGGACAACCAATATAGAACGTCCCGTTGCAACTGGTTACCTGCGAAGCAGCTTTAACGTATATGCAGAACAAGGAATAGGAAGTTGCTACGGACGTTCTATCTTGTTTACGTTCATTATGCGCTCGTGAATGAGGACTATCGGACAAGGTCTAAATAAAAATGATAACCGCTGACACAGGTCAGCCAGACGCACCAAGGGATTGTCGGATGCCGTTTGTTGGTGCTTTGCCATCTGCCAGATTGGTGTTCGTTCATACCACGCAGGCAATTAAATAATTAGGCGATACGCACCATCCATTGCTACCTGCATGCTATTGAAAAGGCCATAGATCACATCGAGAATCTCGGAAACAATCATCTTGGACTCCTCCATGGTGAGCCCGTCAAGCCTCTGCAGCACAGCTTCGATATCGTTTGCTCCAAGCAGTCTCGTTGCATATTTTTCTGTTACGTGTTCAGCCACGAATTCTCGTCAGTTACGGAAGACTTACTCAGCCGTCCTTGGGTGGTTTGTTTAGTTGCGAAGGCGAGGACAGATAAGAGCTCGGCCATTATTTTGGCGACCATTTCAGCCATCGCTGGAGTGGGCTCAATCTTAGTGTAAATGGCAAGTGGTCTCAGGAAATTTTCAACGCATTCAAACATGTCGACCAGCGGGTCATAGCTTGCGTCTACAGACTTTGCTGTCTGGTGATTCCAGGTATCAGAGGAGTAAACGGAGAAGCGTGCGAGAGACGCACTGAAAGAAGGACGCTGATTGCGTAAAAATTTAGTTTTGCAAAGCGGAACACCTGGACAAAGAACGATGTTGAAGAGACGGACAGAAGAGAGCGAAGTTGCTGGGACTTACGGGACTAGTCCTGGCCGAGAGTGTGTGCAGGTCATTGAGCACGGAGCGAAGCCACAGGATCAAATTGGGATCGCCGTTTCTAACTTTCTCAGATTCCTGGGCTTGTTCTTGGAATATGGAAAAGAGAGATTCGGGAGAGTCGCAGCTGTCAATTTTGGAGGCGAGTGGGCAGTCGAGGAGATTCTTCCCGGTCTGTTGGGTGTACTTGGCTAAGGCTTCGTTGAAGAGGGCTTCAAACCCTGAAGACGAGGAGGATTGGTTGATAGTACGAGTTGACGCCATGGTATAATGAGAGGGAGAGACGTTTGCGACTGGTGTCGTGGGGGGAAAGAGTCAGGGGGCAGGTATGGGGTGAGGTATGGGTAAGGTGCGGCAAGGGAAGATGGCGCTGAGGGATGCAATAGAAAACAATACATTAAGTTGACGCCCGTGGTGTGTGTGGCGCGAGGCGAGGGTATACACGTTCATATCCGCTATGTCCCCACCCTTTCGCCACTCTGGCACCTTTACCGCCAATCTTTTCTTCTTATAATATTCACCATTCACGCTCTAGACGAATCCTCTACCCCCCTCCTACCATTACAGGACTCTATGTAGGGCTCTGGCGGATGGGTAATGAGACATTTACCAAACAAGGGAATAGCACGGAAGCGGGATAGACACTTGTCAGTCCTCTGCGCGCACTGTACAGTTGACTTTGACACATCGTCCTATCGTAGCCCAATAAACCAATATTAACTGATCCGAAGAGGATCACACCTGGAACTATGGGTCTTCCGAGACAAACATACCGAAACACGGAGAGTTCCGGCGGACTTTTCACTCGATCCACTCTTTCTCTTCCCTACCCAGGACGGACACTTAGGTTGCCATACGTAGAAGAATCTGGTAGCAGGACGCAGGACGGCTTTCGGAGATCAACTACAGGCCATGCTTGACCTTACTACCGGGACGCAGCTACCGCCGTCTATGTATGCCGCCGCTCTATCTACCTGTTCCACCCGCTAATCGCGCTGTGAGCCCATGTGTTCAGTCTGGCACCTGGCCAGCGAAATAAGGCGCTTGACGCGGCCATATGACCGATAATCACAATGGCATGACACCATTGTCACCGACAAGTGGGGGAGCAATGGTGTGGCGAAAATACAGCACTTTATTGAATACATAAAGTTCAAGGTGTTCCTCCAGAGTTCCTCCACCCGGTAGGGCCACGTGCTAATTACCGCTGCCCGAGGACCTCGACAGCCGGGATTCCTACATAACCGATGCGATGACCCTATGCACCCTTTCCAGCGTGCTTCCCAAGTAACTGCGCGACTTCACTGTGGGTTTTCCTCGACGCCAAATGGAACGGCGTCTCTCCTCTTCGATTACGAGCGCGCGAATCTGCATCACGTTCAAGTAACAAGCGTACGACCTCCAGGTGTCCTCTTTGAGAGGCGTCGTGCAGCGGCGTCCCTCCCCGCCTGTCCTGAGCTTCTACGTTCGCGCCATGGTCAAGGAGCGTCCTCACGACTACGACCTTTCCGTGACAGGATGCTATATGTAATGGTGTGTTATGGTTGATATCCTGTGGGTTGACATTCGGCACGCGGTCCGAGTTGAGTAAAAGCTGGACGATATGATCGTGTCCCTTTTGCGATGCAACATGCAGTGGAGTCCAGCCACCCCTGTCCCGGTGATTCACGTCTGCGCTACCCGCCAACAGAATATTTGCGACCTCCTCTCGTCCACTCTTCGACGCCAAATGTAGTGGAGTTTCCTGGCCGTCGTTCTCCGCGTTCAGATCAGCACCCTTATCGATTAGCCAATTCACGATGTCGACGTATCCACGGTCTGATGCTATATGTAACGGAGTCTGACCCTCGATACCGCGAGACCATGCGTTGGCACCGTTCTGCAGTAGAAGTAGCGCAACATCCAGATGTCCCTTGTCTAAAGCAGCATGAAGTGGAGTCACGTGGTTTCCGCCCCGAGCATTGACGTCTTTTGGGTGTTCACGGACGAGGTGTTCTGTGATGTCACGGAAGCCACATAGCGCGGCGTAATACAACGGGACTGCATCAGGCGGCATCGGGTGAGTGGTGGACTCTGGGGGCTGTTTGTCTACATTGAATAGCCGGATCCAGGCCTTGAAGTATGGCTTATCCTTGTCGAAGAGGCATTTCATCCCGGGTAGGGTATCTGATGATACATCCCCGTACTTGGCATGATCAACCCAGTGCTCCGCCGCATATGAAGCCAGGGGGAAATCCTTCAACTGCACCTCGTCACCTAAGTGAAGGAGTACAGAGAGGCATGCTCTCGCGAAAAAGGCGTGGGCCGACGGTGGGGAAACATGATACTTGGAAAGATCTTGTGAATGTTCGAGGACTTTCGATACGAGAAATTCTTGCACCGAAAAGTGCGAAAATTGTGCAACTTTGTCTCCGCGTGCGTCGACCACGGCGACTAAACTGGGGCATGCAGACTGCACGACTACCTCAGGAGCTCGGCGGCAATCTGGGCGAAATTCGGGAATCCGGGTCGTTTCCGCATCAACTTGGATGACAAAGACCTCCCCAAGTTCCTCAAGGCGAAGTTGTCGAAAAGACACCGTAAGGCATTCGAAGATACGATGCGCGTATTTCCACTTCTTTTCAGGGATGTTCCGTAATATGCGTTCATAGGTTTCATTCAGGTCCTTGGGCAAATCTTGTAGAGTACGCGAAATCTCTTGCGAGGGACAGTGGCGTAGAGCTTCTAGTTGACATTGAGCCCACCGAAACCTGAAGTCATCTCATAAGAGAGTAACATGAAACATTAAGACAGGTGGCACCTACATGCCGCAACCCTTTTCCGAGAGCGTGCGAATGACTAAGTTTTTTTCCTTTTCTGGCCATGACCCCATGTCTGCATCTGATTCGACAGTTTTCTTGATATATTGGACAATATCCTCCTTTTGTCCAGCGTGATCATGAAGTGACACACTATTAGGTCCCAACGGCGCAAGAACCCATTGGATATCTGTCTCGAACCGGCTTGTGACACAAAGATGTAAATGTGAGGCTTTCAAGTCGACGAGCTCCTTTATGATGTTGAGGACTTGTCGCTGTGGTGTAGGAAACCCGGTCAAGTTCTGGCACTCGTCGAGTGCATCCACAACAATGTAGAGCTCGCCCTGCCCTGGAAGTTCGAGCATGTCCTTCAAGCACCGCTGTAGTTCATCCTCGCTAGGTTGTCGGGAGCCATGTCGATGGGACGAATGGAGGACAGATAGAACTTGCATGAACTCATCAGATTGATCGCCGAGTTGCATGAGAAGGGAAGACAGGAAGCTGCGGGCGTCCTGCTTGTCGACGTGGCGGAAATCAAAGTAATAAAACGTGAGGATGGCTAATCCAGTCTGGCACTCGTCTTGGATGTTTTCGATAATTGTTGAGCTGATTGATGAGATGAGTGACCAAGATGAGAGCGGACGTAGTAGCGCATACCACATGATAGTCTTTCCTGCTCCGGCTACAGTATCAGAATCTTGTCAGCAGCGGGAAAAGACACAAAGAAGAGGCGTGTACGTAGGCCATGGATCCACAAAAGGGACCCCGTTGATTTCCATTTACCAAAAATCTCGTCTCCTGTGAACCACGTGGAGGTTCCGGGGTGATGGACTTTCTGAACGTCGTTATGCTTTATAGATGGATCTGAGGCAGACAACCAATCTCGAAGATCTCGTCGTTTTTGAGAATCTGACAGGTCACATCAGCTCATATGTCAAGCGATGACAACATCACGGGACCACAAACGTCTCATTTCTTGTATTTGGACTTCCATCTTTTGAATATTGACTAGAAATATCGGTTAATAACGACAATGGGTCACGCAGATCAGCCAGACACACCCAGGGCCTGTCGAATACCATCGGTTGATGCTTTGCCATCTATGACATGGGAGTCAATGTCCGTACTGAGCACATGATCATACGAGGAGATGCGCACCGTCCATTACCACCTTCATATTATCGACCAGGCCACGTACCACGTCGAAAGATTCTGTCTGGACAACTGTCATCTGAGCAACCGTCATCTGGGACTCTTGCTGAGTGAGCCGGTCTAGCCTCTGCAGCACCGATTCGATTTTCTTGTCCCCTAGTACCGTCTTCATATATGTCTCTGCGACGCCTTTAGCTATGGAAGGTTGTGATCGAGGGAAAACTTACTAAACCATCCTCGTTTGATTTGTTCCGCCGCAAGAGCTAGGACAGAGAGGAGTTCAATCATGATGTTAACTACCACTGCGGTCAACGCAGGAGTCGGTTCGACCTTGGTATAAATCTTAAGCCGTCTCAGGAAGTTCTCGATACATTCAAAGATTTCAACGAGGGCGTCGTAGTTTGCCTTCCTCGACTTCGCCGCCTAGTTGTTCCAGAATTTAGAAGAGCTAACTGAAATGGGAGGGAGAAACACACTGGGAGAAGAACGCTGATCGCAGAAAATACATATTTTGCAGGGGGGAACACCTATACGACAACGACGTCGGAAAGGCGGACATAACAACAGCAACTTTGTGTGAACTTACGAGACTAGCGGCGGTCTCCACAGCACCACTCTCGGAGAGAACAAGCAAGCCATTGACTACGGGCTCAAGCCGATCAAGCAATTTGGAATCGTCCACAGATTCCTCAAACTCCTTGGCTTGTTCCTGGAATATGTCAAGGAAAGACTTGGCGGACTTGCAGCTATCGATCTTGGAGGCCAGCGGGTGATTGCGAAGATCTTTTCCGGTCTTTTGGGTGTACTTGGTTAAAGCTTCGTTGAGGAGGGCTTCAAAGTTGGAGGAAGAGGCTTTGCTAGCATTTCTCGTTGAAGACATGGGATTATCGGGAGGAGATGTTTAGGTGTCGTGAGGAAAGGTAGTGGAAAGGTTCGGAATAGGGTGCTTAGACGCCCAACCACAGCGGAAACTTGTGGCTGGTCTGGGGTCCAACACGACCTACTGACCTACTCCCGACACCCTCTCGACACACTGCTTTCCCTTCCTTCGACGGGTCTTGCAGTCCTCCTTCTCAACTCTTGCATTTTCTATGCCGCAATTCCTCTCCCATTGTACGACCAAACACCTCTTCTCGCGGAACATACCGTTTTGCTCAGCCACGAAGACCCTTCTCCCGCCTCTCACCCCATAACCCAGAAGTCATCGGGGGATTGATCCCCTTACTCTCCCACCGCTGCTGCCGTTTCTCCCCTCTCCATTCCCCTTCGAGGATTCAGATGGTAACCGCGACCAGGCCGTGCTCGGGGAGCATTTGGTGGCGTCGCAATGGTCTAAATGCTAGAAGCAGATGTCCCCCCAAAGGTCATGGGATGTGCGTTTCCGGCATCATCGGCGCCGCTAGCGCGCTGGTGTCGCGCGATGCTGACGACGATGCGCAGGATATGATCGGGCTTAGCAGGGTGTACAAGAGCTCTGGCCCAAGCAATGCCGGTGTTACGAGTCCCGACGTCGACGATGATGTGGGCGAGACTATGACTTGAAAAACGGCGAGCTGTAGCTACCACTACATGTCCAAGCGGAGCGTGGGCGACGACGACAATGACTTGAAGAGGGCCTCGAATCCATCCAGCCATCGTACTCATTGGCATCATCTTGCCTATCATCCACCCCCCCTTCTCACCGTCTTCCGCCTCGTTCGCATCTTCCTCACAATATTTGTGCATCGCACCTACCACGTCTTTCTTCCCTGGCCCCACCATCGCCGCGCCCTTGCTTGCATTGACTCTTCGCTTCGTTCTCGTCGTGCCTATCGTCTTCGTCTGCTTCATTACCGTTGTAAGGTGTGCACGCGCTGCAGCTTCGGAATTGCCCAATTTCGACCACGTGACGGCCCCGGCGCACACGCTTGACGTGTCGCCACCGCACTTTCGCCTTGTCCTCCGCCTTCGTCTCCATCGCATGGCGTCTTGTCTCCCACTCAAGGCCCCTCCTGTCACACTTCAAATACCACACGAACCGCCCGCTCTCGCTGGCAGCGCCACAAGCGCGCGCTGCCTCGGCAGCCGTCATTCCGACGTCACGCACGACATGCACGACAGCTTGCAAGTCGGGTCCCTGTTCGGAACCATACCCTCGCCGGAGACGCACTTACAGTGTATAGAACCATTTGGGACCTTTCTGTACGTTCGTTTATTCTCCTTTTATCCTAAAACATCGCCTCGCGCCTAGCGTACATGTACATAACCCGCCTTGCCTGGCTCCGGCCAAGGAAGGCAAGAATAGAGCCCACTTTCGTTCTCTTTCCCGTTCGCGTGCCCGCAGCCTCAAGCCTTACGCCCGTTACAAATCCCAGCCGTGCCGTTGGAGCCACGAGTGCCCATCGCGGTCTGCGTCGTCACGTCCCGCCTCTCTCTCTCTCTCTCTCACACACACACACACACACACACTCTCTCTCTCTCTCTCTCTCTCTCTGCCCGCTGGCGTTCGCGCGATTAACAACCGCCAATCCGCCTCCCCCGTATTCACACCGTCACCTTCCTCTTTCAAACTCTCGCGCAGCCTATCCGTCTGCGATATACCGTCCTCCGCTCCCTCATCATATGCGCCCTGAAGTTGCGTGCGCGCTCGCACGCACACTAGTACGCTCTCATCTTCACCATCGACAATGCTGCGATGCAGCTCGCGACCGAAGAGGCCGGCATTGGGGTAGGAGGTCGGTGCAGGCGCATGGTTGTCGTTGTGGTGGTGTTGGTCATGTCAATCTTGTTGGTGTTGGTCGCCGTCGTCATGGATGTCGTGTTGGTCGTGGCGCTCTGATTGTTGGTGCTGGGAGAGGAAGAGGCTACGGGCACTGTGCCAGATGGTGCGCAGGTGTCGGGAGAGACGCGGAAGAGCGTGTCCATCCGGCCACCTTCTCGTGTTGGGTGAGGGTAGTAATGCGCGTGCAGAGGTGGCCTGATTCTGCGGGTGTAGTAGTACCCGTTGAGGTAAAGAGGACCACTTCAGCCTCGTCAGAGATTAGATTAAAAATCAGATCTTATCATGCTTGCCAATTGCACCGCGCGCTCAACGGTTGCTTCCATGCGTTGATCAGCCATCGCCGCTACGCTTCACCGCGCGTCAAAAAATGTTCTTTTCCTTATAGATGGTGCTCGATATTCTTTTCCTGTCCTCGACTTCCTCGACATTCCGCATAAGTCGTGGTCTCTTCTCTTCTGATCTTGAGCCTCATAAAAAAAAACCATAGCAACCACCGTGTGTCCGTCTTCCGGGCACACCTACCCCACTTCAAGGCGGGAGCGAGCTTCAGATCCTCTCACTCCCAAAGGTCGGCTGCTTCGCCCCTGTTTCCCCCCGTTCCACCCCGCACATATTAGTTACCTGATAATATCTCCCCCCTGCTCGTAGGTCTAAGTCCGAGAGACTTGATTTGGACTTCTGGGACCCGCGTCGTCTCGGCGCCCACGTCCTGGCCACGCTTTCCCCAGCAGATCAGAGGGAGAAGGCCGCCGATCTTACTGTATTCCAGAACGGCAGATAACTGGCTCGTTCCTCGCGCGATCACGCGCCAGATTGAAGAGTGGGTCAGAAAGGCGCAATCCGTACTCGCGCTTTTCCTGCAGTATCCACACCCGCCATGAATATTCAATCGCCTACAGGCTCCTAGACGGCGAGGGCGACTGGGAGCCCATCCGCGCGACAGCACGCGTACGATCTCCAAGACGTTTTGGGTCCCGTTGCACGAACCTCGCGCCTTTGACCGCTATGATACACCCTGGGAGATTGTTGAGGATCTGCGATGGGTACTTCGTGTGAGTCTAGTTGAAATGGTACGATGATGTACTTATCTCCAAACGTACGACTCATAATACATTCTCTTCCCTCTCTACGCATATGTCTAGGTGCGGAAGATGGTAGTCCCTCCTCGGTTGGGTCAGAGTTCACCGGTGACGAAAATTTGGAATCAAGGAGCACCAGGACGACGATAACGCCGGACGCGAAGGGAGTAGAGAGCTGGGAGGAGGGTCTCGGAAGAGGAAGAAAGAGCAGCAGCGATGGCGATGGCCACTGCGGCGGCATCAATGGCTTGCGTTCGTTCTGGGCGAAGGTCTCACTCGCAGTACGCCCTGGTTCCAGATACAGTGCCCCTGGCATGTTCTGGAACTACGCTACGCTTATTTTTGGACCCTCGGGGAGAGGGTGGAAAGGAAAATGGGTATGCCACAATTATTTCTGGGACCAAGCCACTGCACGCTGGCATTTCTTCTTCGACTCGTGGACGCTCGGAGTCTATGGTGGCGCATGCGTGGATGTTGAACTGTATCGATTATATGGCCTGTGAGGACGACTGCTATAGTATATGCTGTACATACATGCGTTCAGGTGATATACAGAGCCAATTCTACATCGTTGACCCCAGAGTCTGAATATAACGCCATACTTACTCTTCCAGACCTATCCCAGCAGAACCCTATCTTCTCTCACCAGCATCGTTTCGACAGCAGTTGTGCGATTTCGCTGTGGTCGCCCTCCAGAGCTACTTGAAGAGGCGTGTTGCCCTCGTTGTTCTGGGTATACCGGCGTCCGCCGTGCGTGAGCAGTAATTTTCCAACCTCGACGTGCCCATGGTACGCTGCCAGGTGCAACGCAGTCCACCCATCCCCATCCTGTGCGTGCATGTCGACGCCGTGTTCGAGTAACAGCTGCACGGCGTCCAGGTGTCCGGATCGCGCCGCATCGTGCAGCGGAGTACCTCCCTGCGCGTCCCGGGCACCCACGTCTGCGTCACGCTCGAAGAGTAACCTCATGGCCGCGATCTTCCCATGGAATGCCGCTATATGTAGCGGAGTATCGCGGATGTCATTCTCTGTGTTGGCATTCGCGCCGCAGTCGAGTAATAACCTGACGACATCTTCGTTCCCATTCAGCGAAGCACCGTGAAGCGGAGTCCAACCATTATTGTCCGGTTGGTTCGCATCGGCGCCATTCTCCAATAACAGACTTGCAGTCTCTAGTCTTCCGTTGTTCGAAGCCATGATCAATGGGGTCTCCTGGCCCACGTTTATTGCGTTTGGGTCGGCGCCCCAGTCGATCAGCAACTGCGCGGTATCGGTGGATCCCTGATGTGCTGACAGATGTAATGGTGTATGGCGATAGTGGTCCTGGGACCCCACGTGGGCGCCGTGCTCCAGTAACAGAAGTGCGACGTTCGCGTGCCCCTTGTCTGAGGCTGCATGTAGTGGGGTCACACACCGACCTCCTCTAGCGTGGACGTCTTGTGGACGTGATCCTACAAGGTACTCTGCAATGGCACGGAAGCCACAGAGCGCGGCATAATATAATGGGACTGCATTAGGTACGTCTGGGTGGGTGGCGTGCCCAGAGGATTGTTTGTCTATATCGTATAACCAGACCCAGGCCGCGAAGTGTGGCTTGTCTTTGTCGAATAGACCATCCATCGCATCTTGGATACTTGATGATACACCTTCAAACTGGGCGTGGTCAACCCAGTGCTCCGCAGCGTATGGGGCCAAGGGGAAATTTTTTATCTTCGTCTCGTCAATCTGGTCGTCTAGCCGAAGGAGTACGCTGAGACATGAATCGGCGAGAAAAGTATGCGCCAACTCGGGAGGGACGTGAAAAGGGGAACCAGAAGTTGCGGTGCGATCCGACGTTAAATATTGCCTCACAGAGAAGTGTGAGAATTGCACGATTTTGTTACCATCGACGTTGATAAACGTGACCAGAGTGGAGCAAGCCGACCATACAAACTCTTCAGCATTCCCAGGGCGCCAGCCAGTAGGACTTGTTTTTGTGACTGTCCGACCTGCAGTCAGCTCGAAGACTTCTTCGACGCGAAGTGGGCGGATTGATGCAACGAGGCACTTGAATATACGATAGGCGTCATCCCATTTCTCCTCATCGAGGATCTCCAGAAAGGTCTGTTCGTATATTCGATCCAATGTCTCGGGCAACTCATTCAGAGCTCGTCGAATGGCCGTCGGGAAACAGCGTCTCAGATTTTCCAGCTGGTAGAAGGCCCATCTGAACCTTCGTGGTAGAGTAAGCTTTCAATATGATATAAACGCAGAAGTTACGGCTTACATCCCACCAGATTTCGCCGTCAGGGTCCTGATCACCAAGTTTTTAACTTCAGCTTGCCACCGTTTCATACGTGGATTGGAACAAACAATTGCCTTGATGAAATCGGCAATATCCTGATTTTGCCCTGCCTGTTCGTGAAGTGGCACGTTGTGGATAGCCAGGGGCCCGAGTACATCTCGGATGTCGATCTCGAGACGGCTGGTGATACAAAAGTGTACATGTGGAAGCCTTAACTCGATGAGCTCTTGCATGATCAGGAGGACATGTCCTCGTGCTGTTGGGGGCGCATATTTTGGGCACTTATCGAGGCCATCTATAATGAGATAGACTGGACCTTGCCCTGGAAGTCTGAGCATCTTCTTCAAGCATTCCACAAGCGCATTATTCCTAGGCCGCCGGGATCCATGGTCGTAGGATGAATAGAGTTCATAGAGGATTGTAGAGAAATCATCGGATTCACTGGAGAGTTGGACAATGAGGGAGGATAGAAGGTCCTGGACATCCTCCTTTGCGATATCCTGAAAATCAAAGTAAAAATAAGCACAAGTAGCTGACCCAGTTTTGCAAATGCGATGAATATCTTGGATAATTGTTGAGCTGGTAGATAAGGTGAGTCCGCCATAAAACTAACAATATGGTGACACATACCAAAGAATACTCTTGCCCGACCCGGCTACCACGTAACAAATTACCAGGAATGCCAGAAGAAACGAAGGAAGCACACGTACGTATGCCATGTATCCAAAGAAGAGAGCCAGTCGTCTTCCATTTTTTGAACATATCGGCTTGCGTAAACCAGACGCCAGTACCGTTAAGATGGTGTTGGCGAGCAATGTTATGATTTGTGCTCGGATCTGGAGTGGACAACCAACATCGAACATCCTGCAGCAACGAGTCACCTGCAAAGCAGCCTCAACATATATGGGGAAGTGGGAATCTGAAGCTGCAACGGACGTTCTAGGTTGTGTTCGTCCATTACATCCAGAATCTCGGGAACAGTCATCTTAGACTCCTCTACGGTGAGCCCATCAAGTCTCTGCAGCGCAGCATCGACGTCGGTTTCTCCAGGCAGTTTCATTTCATCTTTCTCTGCCACGTGTCCAGCCATGAATTCTTGTTAGTGAGGGAGGACTTACCCAGCCGTCCCAGGGTGGTTACTTTAGTCGTGAGGGCGAGGAAAAATAACAGCTCAGCCATCATTTTGGCGACGAATTCAGTCATCGCTGGAGGAGGCTCAGGTTCAGTGTTAAAGGTAAGGTGTCTCAGGAAGCCTTCGACGTATGCACACGTCTCGACAAGCGGGTCGTAGATTGCGTACTTATACCGTGCCGTCTAGTGATTCTAGGTATCAGAGGAGTAAGGGGAGAGGCGTGGGAGAGACGCACTGAGAGAAGGATGCTGATTGCGTAAAAAATTAGTTTTACGAAGGGGACCACCTAGACAAAGAACGATGTTGGAGAGACGGACAGAAAGACAGCTCACTTGCTGAGACCTACGAGACTAGTCCTGGCTGAGAGTGTATGCAGGTCATTGATCATGGACTCAAGCCACAGGACCAAATTGGGGTCGCCGTTCCTGGCTTGCTCAAATTCCTGGGCTTGTTCTTGGAAAATGGAGAGGAGGGATTCGGGAGAGTCGCAGCTATCAATTTCGGAGGCGAGCGGGCAGTCGAGGATATTTTTCCCGGTCCGCTCGGTGTACTTGGCTACGGCTTCGCTGAAGAGGGCATCAAGAACGGAAGACGAGGAGGATTGACCGGTAGTACGAGTTGAGGCCATGGTATAATGAGAGGGAGAGACGTTTGGGTGTCGTGGGGGGTTGGGTGTCAAGGCAGGGTATGTAGTGGTAGGGGTGCGATATGAGGGATAGTCTTTGACAGATTGCCCTGACCCAATAAAAATGATCCAACCTGAATCACTTCTGGAACTGTGGGTGGCCGAGCAAACAGTCACCGTAACACCGCACCGGGAGTTCCGGCGGACGTGCACAACTTCCCTGCCCGCCCTATCTGCGCGTCGTCATGCCTCACTGGCAACAATCCAGATCCACCGACTCCTCACTGGGACGGACACTGAGGTTGTCATATGCAGAAGAACCTAGTAGGATGCCGGATGGCTTGGAGAGCTTTTTTTTGTTTTCAACTATACTGTAGTCCGCTAGCGATCGCTCTCCCCCTCCTGTGCGCTAGGCTCGCCTCAGGTCCTGAGGGACCTACATAGAGCAATAGAGTGGGGAGAAGAGAATGAGCGGCGGGCGCATGGCCCATTGTATGTAGGACACTGGGTCAGGTTACATGCGTGGAGATGTGAAGTGCATGAATGGGGGAATTTGGACAACTCCACTTCGACCAGCATTCAGTGACACACGTACCATTACTGAGTTTCATTTATCTGCACCATCTACTTCCCACTGCCTCACTCCCGGGCAACTTGATTGTTGGCAGAGGCGCATTGGGGACAGGACACCCTAGACCTCGACCACGTGACACCCTTTCCACGCGCCTTGGCGCGTACGCCACGCCACGCCTCCGCCGCTCCTCGATGTCCCCTCCCGTCGCACCTCAAACCCTGTTGAAGACTGCGACCCCCCTAGTCTCGCAGGCCGATGCCGCAAGTGTGCGCCACCTCGGCAGTCGTCATTCCAACATAACATCACGAAGTGCGCCGCGGCTCCTCAGGTTGCCAGGTTGGGTCCTCGTTCGGAACCACATCTCTGCGGGATATAGAGTTTACTGTGTATAGAATCATTCATGAGTCCTGAATCAGGACCCTTTTCGTACGTTCTCTATATCCTTTTGCCTTAGACTTTTACTCCATTCTGCACCTTTCTATTATACCTTAGCCTTTACCTTCAAACGTAGCCGTTCATTGTCGCCTCTTCGTTGTTCTCGGTTCCCCTTCAGTTTTCGTTTTTCACACTCTCCCTCTACTTGCCTCGTGCGTGGTGTACCTGTATACATTCCTCCTCACCTGGCCTCAACCAAGCAGGCAATCACAGATCCCCTTTCCCCTCCTTTACCTTTGCGTGCTTTCGCCTCAAGCTCCTTACGACCGTCAAGCCTGTCCTCGGGCGTTCTCGGCCTTTCGGGAACGTGGCTCCTCTGATCGTTTATCCTTCCACTCCTTCCAACTCACAAGTAGACAACCACCTACACTACAGACTCCTCCACGGTGAGCCTGTCAAGCCTCTGCAGCACAGCTTCCATGTCGTTTTCTCCACGCAGTTTCGTTGCATATTTCTCTGCCACCTGTTGAGCCATGAATTCTCGTCAGTGAGGGAAGACTCACTCAGTCGTCCCTGGGTGGTTTGTTTAGTCGCAAGGGCGAGGACAGATAACAGCTCGGCCATTATTTTGGCGACCATCTCAGCCTGGTCAACCATTGGTGGAGTGGGCTCAGTCTCAATGTAAACGGAAAGTCGTCTCAGGAAATTTCCAGCGCATTCAAACATGTCGACAAGCGGAGCGTAGATTGCGTCTACAGACTTTGCCGTCTGGTGATTCCGGGTATCAGAGGAGTAAATGGAGAAGCAAGCGAGAGACGCACTGAGAGCAGGATGCTAATTGCGTAAAAATTTAGTCTTGCGAAGGGGAACACCTGAACAAAGAACGATGTTGAAGAGACGGACAGAAAGACGGTTCAGTTGCTGGGACTTACGAGACAAGTCCTGGCCGAGTGTGTGTACAGGTCATTGAGCATGGACCAAACACACAGGATCAAATTGGGATCGCCGTTCCTAACTTCCTCAAATCCCTGGGCTTGTTCATGGAATATGAAAAGGAGGGATTGGGCAGAGTCGCAGCCATCAATTTTGGAGGCGAGTGGGCAGTCGAGGAGATTTTTCCCGGTCTGTTCGGTGTACTTGCCTACGGCTTCGCTGGTGGTACGAGTTGAGGCCATGGTATAATGTGAGGGAGAGACGTTTGGGTGTCGTGGGGGGGAAAGGTCGGGGCAGGATATGGTAGTGGTAGGGTGCGGTAAGGGAGGATGGTGCTGGGGGATACAGTAGAATGATAAATACAATAAGTTGAGTGGTGTGCCACCATCGTTGCTATTGACAGCGCTACATCGAAAGATGTTAAGTTACAACGAGAAAGCGAGACGAAGTTCTATCCGCCATTTCCCACCCTTCTGCCGCTCCCACCCTTTTGCCACTCCGGCACCTTTAACTTACCACCAATCTTTTATTCCTTTATATAATCTCTAGCATTCACGCTCTGGACTCAATCATTAGAGGATTCTGACTATCGTAGTGTTGCAATACTGTTGTCGTCAAGCACTGCTTGGCAACCAACTATTGTGCCGGATGGGTAATGAAACAATGCAATAGCACGAAAGCGAGATAGGCACCTGTCAGAGGGCTCAGCAGGGTGTACAAGACTCAAGAGCTCTGCATCAAGCAATATGGGCGTTCCGGGTCCTGACGTCGACGATGGTACGGGCGAAACTATGACTTGAAAAACAACGAGCCGTAGCTTCCACGACGGGTTCCAAGCGGAGCGTGGCCGACTGACGACAATGACGTGAAGAGCGCCTCGAATCCACCCAGATCATCGCCCTCATTGGCACCACATTGCCTATCATCCACCTCCTCTTTCTCCTCACCGTCTTCCGCCTCATTCGCATTTTCCTTACAGTATTTGTGCATCACACCTACCACGTCGTCCCTCTCTGGCCCCACCACCGCCGCGCCCTTTCTCGTATAGACCGTCCTTGCTTCGTACTCGTCGTACCTATCATCTTCATTTGCTTCGCTATCGTCCGCCACTCCCTCACGTGCGTCCTGAAGGCGTGCGCACGCTCGCATGCCCACTAGTACGCTCTCGACTTCACCGGCGATAATGTAGCGAGGCGGCTCGCGAACGAAGAGGCCGACATCGAGGTAGAAGGCTGGTGTAGGCGCGTGGTTGTTGTTGTTGTGGTGTTGATCGTGTCAGTCTTGTTGGTGTTGGTCGTCGTCGCCGTGGATGTCGTGTTGGTCTCTGGTTGATGGTGCCGGTGCCAAGTCAGTGGAATCGAATGGAAAGGAAGTGGCTACGGGCACTGTGCCGGATGGTGCGCAGGTGTCGGGAGAGGAGGCGGAAGGGCGTGTCCACCCGGTCACTTTGTCGTGTCAGTGAGGGTAGCGATGTGCGTGCAGAGGTGTGACTGATTATGTGGGTAATGAGGCCTATGATACCTCAATGAGGACCAACTCGTCAGAGATTAGATTAAGGTCTCGATCAGACTAAGATCCATCTTATCACGCTGGCCACTCGACGCTTGCTCGTGTGCTGATAAGCCATCGCGTCTACGCTGCACCGCGCCTCAAAATGTTCTTTTCTCTATAGATGGTGCTCAATACTCTTTTCCTGTCCTAAGTCTCCCCTGTCCTTGAGGCGTGAGGTCGTGCCAGTGACTAACTCTTCCCAGGTACAGGTACTGCAGGTCCAGCCCCACTCCGAGTCTTGGACGCTTGGGTAGAGGGTGAGGCGCAGGGCTCACGATAGATATCCTCTTATCAGAGCAGCTCTGAAAACACAAAAGAGGGTCATCGTTTGGTGTGCGATAAATACTCTGCCGAGGTGGCGGGGTCTGTCAACTGCTGCCAGTGCCACTCGCCCGCTCATACTCAGAGTTTGTAGGCTGTTCTCATACTCTCTTCTGATCTTTGGCCTCACACCCCCCCCCCCCCCAATAGGAACGACCATGGGTCCACCTTCCGGGTACACCCACCCCACTTCAAAGAGGGAGCACAGACCCTCCCAAAGGTCGGCTGCTTCGTCCCCGAGCTGGGAGGAGGAAGAAGTAGCACCGGCGAAGGCGATAGTGACCGCGACGACGGTAGTATCAATGACCTGCGTACGTTGTGGGAAAATATCCCATTCACGGTACGCCTTGGTTCCGTATACAGTACTCCTGGCGTGTTCTGGAACTGGATCTACGCAACACGTATTTTTGGGCTCTCCCGGCGAGGATGAAACGGAAAAAGGGTACACTACGATTATTTCTGGGATCAGGCCCATGTACACTGGCATTTCGTCTTCGACTCGTAGACGCTCGAAGTCTTACGGTGATGCATGCGTGGATATTGAACTGTATCGGTTTGTATGGTCTGAGAGGACGATTGCTATTGTATATAGTACATGCGTTCAAATCATATACAAAGCTAATTTTATACCATGTGACCTCAGAGTCTGAATATAACGCCACTTCCTCTTCCAGACCCATCCCAGTAGATTGGTTCCAACCCTATTTTCTCTCACCAGCACCGTTTCGACAGCAGTTGTGCGATTTCGCTGTGGCCGCCCTTCAGAGCTACTTGAAGAGGTGTGCTGCCCTCGTTGTTCTGGGTGTACCGGCGTCCGCCACGCGCGAGCAGTAACTTCCCAACCTCGACGTGTCCACGGTATGCTGCGAGGTGTAACGCAGTCCACCCGTCGTCATCCTGTGCGTTCACATCGGCGCCGCCGGTGAGCAGTAAATACCCAATTTCAGGATGTCCATGATACGCTGCCATGTGCAACGCAGTTCGGCCATCCTCGTTCTTCGTACTCACATCGCTGCCGTAGCGGAGTAACAGCTGCACGACGTCCGGACATCCAGATTGGGCCGCATCGTGCAACGGAGTCCCTCCCTGCGCGTCCCGGGCACCCACGTCCGCGCCATACTCGAGGAGTGACCTCAGGATCGTGGACTTCCCATGGAATGCCGCTATATGTAACGGGGTGTCTCGGGTGTCATTCTCCGTGTCAATATTTGCGCCGTAGTTGAGTAATAACCTGACGATATCCTCGTCCCCATTCAGCGAAGCAACGTGAAGCGGAGTCCAACCACTATCGTCCGGTTCGTTCGCATTGGCGCCGCCTTTCAATAACAGCATTACAGTTTCCAATCTTCCGTTGTCCGATGCCATGATCAGTGGGGTCTCCTGGCCCATGTTTTTTGCGTTTGGGTCAGCACCCCAGTCGATCAGCAACCGCGTGGTATCGGCGGATCCCTCATGTGCTGACAGGTGTAATGGTGTATGATCATAGCTGCCCCTGGAATCCACGTCGGCGCCGTGCTCCAGTAACAGACGTGTGACATTCCCATGTCCCTTAGTTGAGGCTGCATGTAGTGGAGTCACATATCGGCCTCCCCTAGCGTGGACGTCTTGTGGATGTGTAGCTACGAGGCGCTTTGCAACGCCAAGCAAGCCACAGAATGCAGCGTAATATAACGGGACTGCATTGGGCACATTTGGGTGAGTGGAAGGCCCAGAGGATGGATTGTCCAAATCGTATAACCAGACCCAGGCCGCGAGATGTGGCTTATCTCTGTCGAATAGACGTTCCATCGCATCTTGGATACACGATGATACACTTTCAAACTGGGCATGGTCAACCCAATGCTCCGCAGCGTATGAGGCCAAGGGGAAATTCTTGATCTTCGTCTCGTCAATCTCGTCATCCAGCTTAAGGAGTACGCTGAGACATGCGCTGGCGAGGAAAGTATGCGCCGACTTGGGGCCAATGTGAAAGTAGGAAACAGAATTGGAAGTCGCGATGCCATCCGACGTCAAATATTCTTTCACAGAGAGGTGTGAGAATTGTACGACTTTGTTTCCATCGACATTGACAACAGCGACCAAAGTGGAGCAAGCCGACAGTACAAACTCTTCGGCATTTCCGGAGCACCAACCAGTAGGACTTGTTTCTATAACGGTTCGACTCGCAGATAGCTCGGCAACTTCTTCGACGCGAAGTGGGCGGGTTGATGCAACGAGGCACTGGAATATACGATAGGCATCGGTCCGTTTCTCCTTGTTGATCCCCAGCAGGGTCCGTTCGTAGGTTTGATCCAACGTCTCAGGCAACTCGTTCAAAACCTTGATATCCTCCGGAGGACAGTGCATCAGATTATCCAGCTGGCAGAAGACCGATCCGAGCCTTCGTAGTAGAGTAAGCCTTCAATATGAGGTAAATGTAGAAGTTACGGCTTACATCTTGCCAACATTTCCCGTCAAGGTCCTGATCGCCAATTCTTTAGCTTCATCCTGCGTCCGTGGTTCGGAATGAACAAGTGACATGGTGGAATCTGCAACATCCTGATTCTGCCCTGCTTTCTCAGGAAGTGGCACATTGTGGATTGCCAGGGGCTCGAGTATCTCTAAGATGTCGCTCTCGAGGCGGCTGGTGATACATAAGTGTACATGTGGAAGCTTTAAGTTGATGAGCTCTTGCATGATTACGAGGACTTGTCCTCGTGCTGTTGGGTACCCAGATTTTGGGCACTCATCGAGGGCATCTATAATGAGATAGACTGGACCTTGCCCTGGAAGTTTGAGCATCTTCTTCAAGCATTCCATAAGCGCTTCATTGCTGGGCTGTCGGGATCCACGGTCGTAGGATGAATAGAGTTCAGAGAGGACTGCAGAGAAATCATTGGATTGACTGGATAGTTGGTCAACGAGGGAAGATAGAAGGCCGCGGACATCCTGCTTTGCGATATCCCGAAAATCAAAGTAAAAATAAGCACAAGTGGCTGCCCCAGTTTCGCAAATGCGATTGATATCTTGGATAATTGTTGAACTGGTAGATAAGGTAAGTACGCAATAAACTAACAATATGGCGACACATACCAAAGAATACTCTTGCCCGATGCATCTGCCACGTAACAAATTATGAGGAATGCCAGAATAAACGAAAGAGACACGCGTACGGATGCCATGGATCCACAGAAGTGAGCCATTCGTTTTCCATTTTTTGAACACATCACCTTGGGTAAACCAAAGAGCGGTGCCATGATGATGGGATTCGCGAGCAAAAAAGTGATTCACATATGGATCTGGGGGTGATAACCAACGTCGAACATTCTTTTGCAACCGGACACCTGCAAAGGATCGTTAACACATATGCTTAGAATGGGATAGGAAGCTGCTGCGGACGTTCCAACTTGTTTAGATTCATTATTCGCTCTTGCATAAAAACTGGCGGACGGCATCAAAATAAGATAGCTATGTTGACACAGGTAAGGCTGACGCACCAAGGGATTGCCGGATACCGTCTATCGATGCTATGCCACCTGCCAGATTGGGGTTTCGTACCGCGTAGGCCATTAAATGATTAGGCAATGCGCACCGTCCATTACTACCTGCATGCTATTGAAAAGGCCACATATCACGTATTGGATCTGGTGAACGGTCATCTTAGACTCCTCCACGGTGAGCCTGTCAAGCCTCTGCAGTACAACTTCGATGTCGTTTTCTCCAAGCAGCTTCGTTGCATATTTCTCTGCCACATGTTCAGCCATAAATTCTCGTCAGTGAGGGAAGACTTACTCAGTCGTCCCTGAGTGGTTTGTTTAGTTGCGAGAGCGAGGACAGATAACAGCTCGGCCATTATTTTGGCGACCATCTCGGCCTGGTCAGCCATGGGCTCAATCTCCGTGTAAATGGCGAGTCGTCTCAGGAAATGTTCAACGCATTCAAACATGTCGACAAGCGGGTCGTAGATTGCGTCCACAAATTTTGCCGCCTGGTGATTCCAGGTATCAGAGGAGTAAATGGAGAAGTGAGCAAGAGACGCACTGAAATAAGGACGCTAGTTGCGTAAAAATTGAGTTTTGTAAAGGGGAACACCTAGACAAAGAATGGTGTTGGAGAGGCCGCGGACAGAAAGACGGCGAAGTTGCTGGGACTTACGAGGCTAGTCTTGGCCGAGAGTGTGTGCAGGTGATTGAGCACGGAGCGAAGCCACCGGATCAAATTGGGATCGCCGTTCCTAACTTCCTCAAATCCTCGGGCGCGTTCATGGAATATGGAAAGGAGGGATTCGGCAGAATCGCAGCTATCAATTTTGGAGGCGAGTGGGCAGTCGAGGAGATTTTTCCCGGTCTGTTGGGTGTACTTGGCTAAGGCTTCGTTGAAGAGGGCTTCAAAACTGGAAGGCGAGGAGGATTGGCTGGTAGTATGGGTTGAAGCCATGGTATGAGAGACGTTTAGGTGTCGTGGGAGGAAAAGGTCGGGGGGAGGGGGGCAGGATATAGTAGTGGTAGGGTGCGGTGAGGGAGAATGGTACTGAGGGATACAATAGAACAATACTGTACAGCAAGTTTTATCATCATGGGCTTTTTACTATTGTAGAGTTGCAAATTGCAATACTGTCGTCGTGAAGCAATCAGCGCTAATCAGCTCTTATGCCGGATGGGTAATGAAAACATTTCCCAGACAACGGAATAGCACGAAAGCGAGATCGACACCTGTCAGTCTTCTGTGCATATCGTACGGTAGTCTTTGACACATCGTCCTTGTTGCAAATATGGCGCACGGAGCGGATCGGTTGGATATACCTTGACCTACAGTAGTCAGTGTTTCAGTACGCATGAATCGTTCCTTGGGGAATTTCATATTACGGACCTTGGAGCCCATTCTTTATACAGCACTACAATAGTAATTAGTTGAGTTCTTGTACCCTCAGTTCCCGTGATAACCCCTCGCGTTCTGAGGCCCAACGCGTGCCGGAACTCATTTCACGCTTTCTACAGCACTGGCCCAATAAACCAATATCAAAATGACCCGACCTGGAACTGGGGGTGGCCGAGGTCTTCCGTGTCAAACATACTGTAACACATGCACGGGTGTACTGTACCTCATCTGCCCCAAGATTCGTCGTGCCACCCTGCCTATCTGCGCAGGACATAGTGGCGCCTCACTGGCGACAATCCCGATCCACTGTCTCTTCACTAGGACAGACACCTAGGTTGCCAGACGCAGAAAAATCTGATAGGGCGCTGTACGGCTTTGTACCGCAGGTGGGAAGTCCACACTGCTGTGAGTTCGATAGTGGCCCGAGGTCCGAGACGGGCCCGCGTTCCCGAAAGGCCGAGAACGCGCGAAGGGAATCGTGACGGGGCGTAACGAGTTACGAGAGACTTGGGATGACGGCACGCGAACGGAAAGGTGAAAAAAGTGATCTATGATTGCATCGAGAGGGTGATCTTGAGGTGTGCTGAGATGCCCTCCTTTGCCAGACAAGGGTTATATACAAGTACGCAAATACTGTAGTTTCCATGTGCGCGACAGCGAGCGCAAGGTGACAAGGAATGGCAGGGGTCAACAGTAAGGGCAAATGTATAACAGGAAGGTGTCTGATCGAGAGTAAAAATCTAAGGCAAAAGAAGGCAGCAAACGTACGAAGAGTGTCCTGAATGGTCCAAAATACAGTAAAATGCGAGTCCGGCAATGTGTGGTCCTGAGCAAAGGCCCGACTGGCGAGGTGTTGCGTAAGCTGTTGTCTTGACAGCTCGAGGCGGCGAGAGTAGGTGATCCGGGTGTCTTCAGTAGCCGGGCTTGAGGCAAGGCGAAAGGGGACTTGAGGAGCAGAGGTGTCAAGATTGAGAGGCGTTGGAGGCGAGGGGAGAGGCGATGTTGAGTTGGCAGCACGTCACGTGGTCGAAAGTGACCAAATCCATTCCAAGGAGTTTCCAAGGCTACGTACAGCACGCACGTCCACACCTTACATGCCTTACAGCTTGAAGAGATCAATTACATGCCATTCCTTGCGATGCGGCTACAATACCACCATCTATGTATGCCGCTATTTACCTGTGCCACCCTCTAATCACGCTATCAGCCCATGTGTTCAATCTGGCACTGGCAAGCCCTGGGATGCGCCTGCGCCACCTGAAATAATGAGGCTGACGCGGCCATATGATCAATAATTACACCTACATGGCACCACTGTCATCGACGGGGGGGAGGGGAGTAATGGTGTGGCAAAAATACAGCACTTGACTGAATACATAAAGTCCAAGGTGTTCCTCCACCCAGGGGGCTACCTGCTAATGGTACCGCTTCCCGAGGGTCTCGGCGACCGGGATTCCTACACAACCGATGACCCTATGCACCCTCTCCGGCTCACTTCCCGAGCAACTGCGCGACTTCGCTGTGGGCTTTCCTCGACGCCACTTCGAAAGGCGTCTCTCCTTTCCGGTTACGAGCGCGCGAATCTGCGCCGCGGTCGAGTAACAGGCGTACGACCTCCAGGTGTCCGCTTTGAGAGGCGTCGTGCAGCGGCGTCCCTCCTTGCCTGTCCCGGGCTTCTACGTTCGCGCTACGGTCAAGGAGTGTCCTTACGACCGCGGCCTCTCCATGGCAGGATGCTATATGTAATGGCGTGTTGTGGTTGACGTCCTCTAGGTTGACATTCGGCACGCGGCCCAAGTTGAGCAAAAGCTGGATGATATGGTCGTGGCCCTTCTGCGATGCAACATGCAGTGGACTCCAGCCATCCCTGTCTTGATGATTCGCGTCTGCGCCACCCGTCAATAGTATATTTGCGACCTCGTCTTGTCCACTCTTCGACGCCAAATGTAGTGGAGTTTCCTGGCCGTCGTTCTCCGCATTTGGATCAGCGCCGTGGTTGTCGATTAGCGACTTCACGATGTCGATGTATCCACGGTCTGATGCTATGTGTAACGGGGTCTGACCTTCGATGCCACGAGACCCTGCGTTGGCACCGTTCTGCAGTAGAAGTAGCGCAACATCCTGATGTCCCTTGTCTAAAGCAGCATGAAGTGGAGTCACGTGGTTTCCGCCCCAGGCATTGACGTCTTTCGGATGTGCATGAACGAGGTGTTCTGTGATGTCACGGAAGCCACATAACGCAGCATAATACAGCGGAACTGCATCGGGCTGAATCGGGTGAGTGGTGGGCTCTGGGGACTGTTTGTCGACGTTGTATAGCCAGATCCAGGCATTGAAGTGTGGCTTATCCTTGTCGAAGAGGCATTTCATCCCGGCTAGGATATCTGGTGATACAACCCCGTACTTGGCATGACCAACCCAGTGCTCCGCCGCGTATGAAGCCAGGGGAATATTCTTCAACTGCACCTCGTCGATACCGTCACCTAGCTGAAGGAGTACACAGAGGCACGCTCTGGCGAAAAAGGCGTGCGCCGACGGCGGGGAAACATGGTACTTGGCAAGATCTTGGGAATTTTTGAGGTCTTGCGACACGAGAAATTCCTGGACCGAAAAGTGCGAAAATTGTGCAACTTGGTCCTTGCTAACATCGACTACGGAAACCATACTGGGGCAGGCAGACTGTACGACCGTCTCGGGGTTTTGGTGGCGGCAATCTGGGTGGAATTCGGGAATCCGGGTCGCTTCCGGATCAACTTGGATGACAAAGACCTCCCCAAGTTCCTCAATGCGAAGTTGTCGAAAAGATGCCGTAAGGCATTGGAAGATACGATGCGCGTATTTCGACTGCTTTACGGGGATGTTCCGTAATATGCGTTCGTAGGTCTCGTTCAGGTCCTTGGGCAAATCTTGCAGAGTACTTGAAATGTCTTGCAAGGGACAGTCGCGCAGAGTTTCTAGCTGGCATTGAGCCCACCGAAACCTGAAGTCATCTCATAAGTGGGTAATAAGGAAACATGACGACAGGTGCCACCTACATGCTGCAACCCTTTTCCGAGAGCGTGCTAATAACCAATTTTCTTTTCTCTTCTGGCCACAACCGCATCTTTGCGTCTGATTCGACAATTTCCTTGACATATCGGGCAATATCTTCCCTTTGTCCAGGTTGATCATGAAGTGACAAACTGTCAGGTCCCAACGGCGCAAGAACCCATCGAATATCTGTCTCGAACCGACTTGTGACACAGAGATGTAAATGCGAAGCTTTCAAATCGACGAGCTGTTTTATGATGTCGAGGACTTGTTGCTGTGGTGTAGGGAACCCGGTCAAATTCTGGCACTCGTCAAGCGCATCCACAACGATGTAGAGTTCGCCCTGCCCTGGAAGTTCGAGCATGTTCTTCAAGCACTGCAGTAATTCAACCTCACTAGGTTGTCGGGAGCCATGGCGATGGGACGAATGGAGGCCAGATAGAATTTGTAAGAACTTCTCAGATTGATCACCGAGTTGCATGGAGGGAAGACAGGAAGCTGCGGGCGTCCTGCTCGTCGACATGGCGGAAATCAAAGTAATAAAATGTGAGGATGGCCAATCCGGTTTGGCACTCGTCTTGGATGTTTTCGATAATTGTTGAGCTGATTGATGAGATGAGTAACCGAGATAAGAGGGGACGTAATTTCGCATACCACATGATGGTCTTTCCTGTTCCCGCTACGATATCAGGTTCTTGTCAGCAGCGGGAAAAGATACAAAGAAGAGGCATGTACGTAGACCGTGGATCCACAAAAGGGACCCCGTTGATTTCCATGGACCAAAGATCTTGCCTCCTATGAACCACTCGGCGGTTCCGCGATGATGGACTTTCTGAACGTTGTTATGCTTTATAGATGGATCTGAGGCAGATAACCAATCTCGAAGATCTCGTCGTTTTTGAGAATCTGGCAAGTCACATGAGCTCATATGTCAAGCGATGACGACGTGACGGGACTACAAACGTCTTATTTCTTGTATTTCGACTTCCATATTTTGCATACTGACTAGAAATGTCGGTTAATAACGACAATTGGTCACGCAGGTCAGCTAGACACACCCAAGGCCTGTCGAATACCATCGGTTGATGCTTTGCCATCTATGACATAGCAGTTATACTTCGTACTGAGTCATAACCATACGAGGAGATGCGCACCTTCCATCACCAGTCTCATGTTGTCGACCAGACCACATACTACGTCGAGGGTCTCTTTCTGGGCGAGTGTCATCTGAGCATCCGTCATCTGGGACTCTTGCTGAGTGAGACGGTCTAGTCTCTGCAGCACCGCTTCGATTTTGTTTTCCCCCAGTACCTTCTCCTTCCATTTCTCTGCGACGCCTTTAGCTATGGAAGGTTGTCATCGAGGAAAGACTTACTAAACCGCCCTTGTCTGATTTGTTTGGTCGCGAGAGCAAGGACAGTAAGGAGTTCAACCATGATGTTAACTACCACTGTAGTCAATGCAGGAGTCGGCCCAATCTTGGTATAAATCACAACCCGTCTCAGGAAGTTCTCGATGCATTCAAAGATATCTACAAGGGCGTCGTAGCTTGCGCTCGTGGCCTTCGCCGCCTAGTTATTCCGGAATTTAGAGGAACTAATTGGAATGCGAGGGAGAAACACACCGAGAGAAGGATGCTGATCGCAGAAAAGACATATTTTGCAGGGGGGAACACCTATACAATAACGACGTCGGACATCGAACATAGTAACAACAGGAACCTTGTGGTGGACGTACGATATCAGCAACAGCATCAACCACACCACTATTGGAGATAAAAAGTAAGCCATCGACTACGGGCCTGAGCCACTCGATCAATTTGGAATCGCCATTCCTGAATTGCTCGAAATCCTGGGCTTGTTGTTGGAATAGGACAAGGAACGATTCGGCGGAGTTGCAGCTATCGATATTGGAGGCCAGCGGATGGTCGCGGAGATTTTTTCCGGTCTTTTGGGTGTACTTGGTTAAAGCTTCGTTGAGGAGGGCTTCAAAATTGGCGGAAGAGGTTTTACCACCATCTCTCGTTGAGGACATGGGGTTGTCAAGAGAGATGTTTAGGTGTCGTGAGAGAAGGAGGAGAGGTGGGACGGAGCATAGACGCCCAACCATCACTGGGCATGCCCTGACACATTGTTGATACCTTGATGGGTAACCGCAAGCTGTGATCAAGCACGACGATAACTATTCGGTCAGCCTCAAATGTGTGTATCTACTACACATTGGTAGTAGGCGGACAGCACGCGGAAGCTTGAACCCGGTGGTCTGGGTCCAACACGACCTACTCCCGACACTGAGGTCCTCCTTCTCAGCTCTTGCATTTGCTACGCCACATTTCCTCTCCTGTTGTACGACCGAACCCAAACGTCAAGTATTCAAGAATTCTCCGTCCCGTCACGACGCGTCTCTTCCCACGGAGCATACCAGATGAACGCCATTTTACTCACCCATGAGGGCCTTTTTCCTCCTGTCGCCCCATAACCCAGAAGCCATCACGGGATTGATTCCCTTCCGCTTTCGAGTGCCCAAAGGTTATGGTATGTGCGTTTCCGGCGTTATCGGCGTTGCTAGCGTGCTGGTGTCGATTGATGCTGACGACGATGCGCAGGATATGATCGGGCCCAGCAGGGTTTACAAGAGCTCTGGCTCAAGCAACGCGGGCACTACGAGTCCTGACGTCGACGATGTTGCGGACGAGATCACGACTGGAAAAACGGCGAGCCATAGCTCACACGACGCGTCCAAGCGGAGCGGGGCAACGATGGCAATGCCTTCACAGAGCAACCCGAATCCATCCAGATCCATCGTTGGACATCACTTTCCCCGTTATCCGCCCTCGTCCTCGTTCGCGTCGTCCTCGCGGTATTTGCGCACCACTTCCGCCATGTTTTCCATCTCCAGCCCCACCGCGGCACCGCCCCGCTTCGTACTCGTGCTCGTCATCGTCTTCGTTTTTTTCCTCTTCGTCGGAGCGCAGCGCTCCCTCATACACATCTCGAACTCGCGCGGACGGGTCTTTTCGGTCGACAGACCCAAGAGGAGGCTCACGAACGGAGAGACCGGCATCGGCATAGGGTGGTCTAGGCGCGCGGCTGCCCCTGGTCGTGGTGGTGTTCGTTGCGTTGGGATTGTTGGCTCTGGTAGGGGGTAGGCGGAAATGCATGGGGCCCTAACTTGATGGTGCGCAGGTGCCAGCGGAAGAGCGTGCGGCGGATTAGACTAGATCTAGATGTTATCGTGCGTCATGCGCGCTGATCAGCCACGCGCCTCAAATCGGAGGGCTCCCTTCCTTCATCCTCCATATGGGGTTTTCGATGCCCTATTCTTCATCACCATCACTGGTTCCTCCCATCTATACCAAATCCAGGCGTTGACTCTTGGTCTCGTGGGTACAGGGTCGGGCGCAGTGCGCAGCACAGTATTCTTATCTTCTCGTCTCGGAGAAACACAAAGCGGGGTACGATAAATACTCGTTGGGTTGGGGTGTCGTCTGCCACCCCCTACAAAATATCACTTCCTTCGGCTTTTCGATATCGATCATCCCTCGACTCCTCATCCTCTCTTCGCTGTCTCCTCTCGTTTATATCCTGGCCCTCACAACAACAATTCCATGGCAAGTAACACAAATCAATCCTCTTGGAACTCAGGTTCCTTTTCGTGGCAGGGGTCTCGGATTGTTCCGAAGGTCCGTTGCTTCCTCTCCAACCCCCCAGACCACGCAGCAAACCTTGTCGTCTCGTTAAAATCTCCTCACAACTCGCAGGCATATAAAAAATCAGAACGGCTCGGTTTGGAATTGTGGGATCCCTGCCGCCTCGCATCGCATGTATTGGCCACGCTCTTTCCCGTAGACCGGAGAGCGGAGGTCGCCAAGTTCATACTGGAAATGAAAATCACGGGCTCCTTCCTTCAACATTACACCCACCAAATCGAAGAGTGAGTCGAAAACTGCATGTACTTTCAAATCCCAGCTGCACCCTTCTTACTGAAACCACCATGATGCTCGCAATTTGCCTTGCGCAAGGCTCCTCCCGGAAGGGGGTGGCGAACTTGTCCGCGCCATCGCAAGGACCATCGCTGAAACCTTTTGGATCCCACTGCGCGAACATCGCGCATACAGCCGGTACAGTCTTCGAGAGATCGCTGAGGACCTGAGAGCATCGCGTAAGTCCCGTTGAATCAGCACGATGCTGTGCCCTTCTCCACATGCGAGCGCTCATTCCTTGATCTTGTTCGTTGAATTTCCATGCATCCGTGTAGAAACAGATTCAGACTTCGTTCTCTCTGTGGCAGGGCAGGAACCAGCCTTATGGATGGAAGACGAGGGGTGCGCTGCGAGCGGAGCTCAGCCGCCATGTGCAAAACCAGAAGCTATTGTGGAGGACGGGCGATTTCCTCTTCCGGAGCCCGTTGACTCAAAGGAAGACACAACGTCAGCCTGTACATGTGACGAAGCCCGAACCAGGGTACATGCTGGCGAGCATGATAAAGTAGGTGAATGCGGGAGAAACGGTGGCGGGGCGGACAATGATGGAGATGGCAGCGGGATCATCATACCTCGCCCTTTTCTTTCATATTGGCCACGGAGCCCGCTTTCCATGGCCAGCCCCAGATCAATGCTATTTGGGGACTGGTATTCTACCCCCTCAGGCTCTCGGGACCCCCACGGCGACGAGGACGAAACCGTGTCCGAGACGGGTCATATGCCCGTTCCCGGGCACGCCGGCGTCTCGACTTCGATTCGCGGAGGTCCAGACGCAAGTGTGTTCCTAGGGTGGATGATGGGTTTCGTGGACCTATCTTACTTGTAAACACAATGCGACAGTTATTCATAGTTCAGCTTTTGTCATGTGGGACATCAACTTTTGTCATCGTTTCACCTCACAAGCGATGAACCAAAGTTCGCTGAGAACCTGATTGTGTGCCTTGTCCATTGAAGTATAGAACTCATTATATCTTGCTGTTCCGGAAGAATGTCACCCGACTTTCCGTCCTCCCTAGTCTGTCTGCCAGTGGTGGTTATGACTGAGCATGCCCTGCGCAGTTAACATTATATTAAGTGGGAGTGAGCGATACTAGGGGAATAAGACATGGATACGAGAATAAGATGGACTACACCAGTTAGGGATAATAAGACAGGATACAGGTGGATGGGTTCAGTGATCATGAGGGGAAAGAAATGCAAGTGATGAGTAGTAAATTATGATGTTGGCACATAGCAGGAGAAGAAAACATGGCACCTATGCCACCGCAAACCTGGATAATATGCAACCACAACTAATCGGGACGATGGGCACATGTCCCTAGGGGAGCAGGGTCATGTGCGGGGAAACGGTAGTCGATGGGGTATACGTGTGAGGTAACCTCTATCCGCGCTGCGCGGACGAAACGAGGGTATTAGTATGAGTGTTCGGACACGCGGACTTTTGAATGGCCAGCATCTACTGATCCGTGAACACTTCGACGCCAGACGGAGTGACGTATCCCAGACAGGCCTCGTCCAAGCGAATGGGGAAGTACGTCGTCCCGCCAACGGTGCGCGGAATAAAGTCATGACCTTTCGAAAGAAGAGGGCCCATGTCACAACGAGCGCGTCACGAACGAAAAGAAAAGAGGAACTCACGGAGGATGCGAGGAACGCGGGGAGGCGGGGGAGCGGCGAACGCAGGTTGGAACGTGGTCGGGCGCGGAGGGTAGAACGCGCCGAAGGGGATTGGGCTCGAGCGGACGCTGCTGACGACGGACGACGCGGGGGAAGACGACGCCGAAGGACCGCGAGACGAAAGACGCGAATAGTCATGAAGGCTGGAGCATGCGAAGAAAGGACCGCAAAGATAATCAGTTAGCGAAAAACCTGTCCCCGTGGGGCTCTACGCGACGCGGGCAGACTCACAAGTGGCACTCGATGCCGTAGGGGCACCAGCCCAGATGGTGCTCAAAATGCTTGCACGGCGTGCGCCCGCGCTGTTCTAGCACGTCGCGCGGTACCATGTGTTGCTGTTGTTGAGCGTACCATTGTGCGCTTGGGGCGCGTGGCGGGAGGGCCGAGGGGGCGGAGGGGAACTGCGGAGGTTTGGCGATGTGAGGATAAGGCGCGG
>Ga0307510_10000672_pt1 | contig 34889 bp, 33 predicted proteins | sample 12_EM_MG_FD_207224 | JGI IMG/M metagenome (GOLD analysis project Ga0307510, IMG submission 207224) | Populus trichocarpa ectomycorrhiza microbial communities from riparian zone in the Pacific Northwest, United States - 12_EM | ecosystem: Host-associated > Plants > Roots > Unclassified | place... | reverse complement strand
AAAACGCCTTGTTCTTTACATCTTTCCTTCTTCCAAAAAGCTGAAAACAAAAAAAAAAAAAAAAATCCTATCCTCCCGTTCCTGCATCCATCGCGGGGGCTCATTCAACGCCCTCAACGCCCCGCTTAACGCCTTTCAAAATTCTTTCAAGCACGTGGGCATCCACAGCGCCTTCGCATCCGGTACAGCCAAGGACCAACCCGCCGCCCCTAACGCCAACAACGCACCACTCCATGGCAGTGCCGACGACTCCCCCGCTCTGCGAGAACATTATTCTGTCGACGCCCACCTCGCCGTCCCAGGCGCCGACATTGCTCACGGCAAAGCTGTCTTCCCGCTGCTTGCCGAACTTGCCCTTGAGAAAGGCGAAGAGGTCGCTGATCCAGCGCAGCATGCCCACGTCTAGGTCTGCCGTGCCGGCGTCTAGACGGTCGTGGATTTGCGCTGTGTGCTCCCGTGCGATGGCAAATAGGTTGGAGGATGTGGGAGGGGAGCGCGAGTATTCTGACTGGGTGCTAGCGACGTATGCGCCTACGGCCACCTCCTGGATCCTCTCGGTGGGGGCGTAGCGGCGGAGGTTGATCGGCGTCGATGAGATGAGTTTGTCAAACTTTCCTGGTATCGCCTGGAAGATTGCTATGGCGATGATCGCGGTGAGGAGGGAAGTGATTGTAGTGTTCTCCCTGCGGGAAACGGAGAGCAGCGCTTTGAGGGTTCTGGCGGAAAAGTGGAGAGATTTGTAGATTGTTTTTGTGGTTGTGGGAGTTGGGCACGCGGGCGTAGGGCTGCCGGTGTAGAGTGTTGGAGGAGGCGGAAGAGGAAAGTACACCTTCGACCAGACTTCCGAGACGATGCGTGGAAGGGAGAGTGGGAGGGGGATTAATGATTCCAACGAGGAAGGGTAGGGTTTTTGCTGCGGGTGAACGACATAGCGGCCGGCGAAGGTGGGATTTTTGTGGGGTCGGGAGAGCGCGGCGAGGAGCGATTTGTGTAGTGCTAATCCGCTAACACCATCGGCTAGGGCGTGGTGGTAGATGAACGATATCCAGACTCCCCTATTCCCGCCTCTTACTCCTCCTACAGCTATATCACCAACCTCATCCTCGTAATCTCGAAAAATCAAACACCTCCACGCGGGTATCCTGCCCAATTCGAAACCTCGTGAATGCTGCTCCGAAAGCACAGTGTCGAGCTCTGCAGTTGTGTCCTCGCCCGGCAGTAGGATCGTCTGCGCGATCTCTTCTAGATCAATGGTCTTCAATCGCGCGAACCGAGGCTCACATGTATCCTCCCCTAAGATTGTTACGCCTAGCGGTGGGTGAAGGTTTATCAGTGCCTTTAGGGCGGAGAAGATCCGTGGCTTCGTCAGGAGTGGCGGCGGGAGAGTGTAGTGTGCTGTTAGGCCGACATTGTTGTAGAGATTTAGGGTATGGCAGACCGCGTAGTAGCGTTCGTAAGGTCCTAAAGTTTTGATTTGGTCAGTGTGAAGGTTCCGTTTGCAGGGGGGAACCGGGAGGTACCAAGGGCCCGGAGAGTCTCTGCTATGTCTTCCATGGTCTGTTAGACTCCTAATGATGTTGGCTGTAATTGAAAGAGCGAAGGGGGGAGGAGAAGGAAGGAGGGAATGGGTGTGTGCATGGAAGAGGCGATACGCGTTTTTGTGAATAGCTTTGAGGGGAGCTTTGTCCTCCCCTCCTAGCCATGATCCACCGGCTCCCTTGCGGTTGGGGGTGGTTGGTTGGTGGATCAGGGGGTGTACTAGTAGACCAGCTTCTGTATGGGTGAAGCTGGTTGTCATACCGGCATGATTCCGGCCGTCTGCTCCATTGGACACAATACCGGTACCTTGGTGGATCCAACGGGCGACGCCTTGGCATAAAATTCAGGGCAAAAAGGTCCAACTAAGTTTAATGCTAATTCGAATATAGGGCCTTTTCACGTGAAGCTTTATGCTAACGCGTCCCCAGTTGCATCCACCAAGCTATTGGGTCTAGACGGCCGATCTATACTGGTATCATACAAGTAACTTTACTTGCAACGGCCGCAAGTCATCTCTCGACATCCATACCGGCACTCGAGTAAAGGGCGACCAGGCTTGTTGTACCAATCTTTGCTGACTCGAGTTAATTCCCTCATGGAATGAATGTATAAGATGAATGGACGAACGGCTTGGTATCCTATCGATCATATGGATGGTCCGGACTTGATAACAATTTTGATATTATTAACTCGAATACAAGACGACATCCATACTCTAGTCCTATAATACACATACAACTTCCATGGCCCCGACTTGTCTCATTAATGTGCATTATTTACAAAGGGAGTGTGCAGGGCATTTCGAATAAGTAATCTTTCAGGTCTTGTCAAAAAACTTCTCGTCTGCCATCCGCACCATCATCCCCCGTTCGTGTAGTGTGTATGTACCGGCACGCATACCGTACGGTACTCTATCATGACACATTCGAAATCTAATCCCGCGCGCGCAAAATTACCCGTATCGCATGCAATAATCGGACAGGGAGGATGAATGCCTACTGTAGCTCGCTTGACGCGCTCGCAGCTCCTTTTCTTTTTCTCTCTCCCTTCCACCCCTCCCCATCACTCTCCCAAGGGAACCATTTTTCTATCCGCTTTGTGTTGAAAAAAAAAAAGAGACCAGCATATGAAAAACTAAAACCACGAAAAGAAAAGGAAAAAAACTTGCTAATATCCTCTAGCAACAGCTCGCCCTTCTTCCCATTCTCCTAGGTAAGCACGTGACCGGAGGACGTTGGGGATAGCCTTACTCTGGTGAGATAGTGGGGGATAAGATCCCCGACACCTTACTCGAGCATGCGGACTCCGGTTCTTCATCAAGCTTACCCAAGATGTACCGTGGTTTCCTCTTCTCTCTTCTCTTAGTTTACCTCGCTCTTTCGATTTTCTCCCTTTTGTAGCCTGGCGGGTTGGTTCTTAAAGCCCTGGTTCTGCGCCGTAACCCTCAAGCCTGGGTCCGCTTTTGTGCGAATAGCCATGGGAGCGTAAGACTATTGAAAATTGTCGGTTTGGCTTTGAAGGTCTTTGACGGCGCAGGTACATTAGCCTCCATACAACTGTCCACATCAAGAGATAATGACGTACTACTGCACTCAGATGAGCCCAACCATTAAAATGTCCCGTGGGGGTTAAGCTCCGCCAGCACCCCGGTATCCTGCTTGAGGGGACTATTAGTTCTCCGGCGGCACAAACCTAATCTCACAAGATATCACTCACGTTCTTCCTCCTTGCTCTTTGCCCGGCGAGAGGGGTTGTGTGCTTGCGTTCCTCCCTCCGACCGCACCTTATCCTGGTAAGCTTCGGCAAACACCTGCAAAACGTTCTCGGGTACCTGAAACGCTACAAGCTGAGCACATTGGCGGGCCACCTCGAGCCCCTTCGGGCGTCCGTTGCATTCCCGAAATGCCTCGATAGTCGAGTTCAGACTCTGAAGGAGCTTGAGAGTTGGGTCCTCTTCCGGAGCCTCGTTCCCACTTGTGACCCGCCCCGCCCCTCCTCCCGTGCTGGTCTGGCTTCGCATTTCGCCGCGCTGGCGAAGGTGAACTTCAGTGTTCCCGCTTGTGACTTGTCCCGCTCCCCCCCCGATGCTGCTTTGGCTTTGTAATTCGCTCCACTGATGGCGGAATACTTCAGTATTCCCACTTGTGACCTGTCCCACTCCGGTGCTGGCTTGGTTTTGTAATTCGTTCCACTGGCGGTGGAGAGCCTCAATGTCAATATCCGGTTTGGTTGATGGGTTATAGCCACTGTCAGAAATAGATTTGTGTAGGTTCCGAGGATTGACTGTACGCGGGTTTAGGGTGCTCAAATCATGGCCAATTTCGCCGTTAGTCCATGGAAGGTATCCATATTGGTCAAACGCTTGCCGAAAGGCGTGGTCCATAATGTCGTCTTCCGGCGCTGGTATCTCCGGGAGGCTCATTTGGTATGGGGTCATCAATTGCCCAACACGGTTCTCGTCCTCGTCCTCATCCGGAGGCAAGTCTATAACGCGAGCTTAGGTTAGCAGATGATCTTAATTAGAGAACCTGCCCAAGAATTTTGGATACATACTATCGACGTGATTAACCATGTCATATTGTATTTTACCAGCAGGGGCAACCCGTCGCCTAAAGTCGTCCCAAGTCTTTACCTTACGGACACTTTCGCCGTAGTTCTCGACCTCCGGTCGGATCCCGGCTGGAGGTGCGCAATTCCCGGCTCGCAGGTGCTTGCCCATATCAGTGTTGGTGCCTTTCCTAATAAGGCACGTCGGGCACTGAATATGCCCCACGTGTATCCTCAAGTGGTGGTCGCTAGTTGTAGGTGAGCATAGGTTTCACCAGCACTTGTACTTGTCCCAGGCCACAAGTCCCGAAAACAGGGATAAAAGGAATATATGGCAAAACATCCGAGTGTCTGTGCGCCCATACAAATGATCCCCCTCCATTTTCGGGTACTTATGGACTGTAACAAGTATAACAAGAACTCTCAGGGGCGACAGGACTTACATTGCACTTTCTAAAGTGGTGAACCGCTTGTCTCTGCAGGGGTGCTTGGGCGATGGCTGACTGAGTTCGAAAACGATGCAATAATGCACATCCGAGCCTTGTTGTTCGTTCGGCTTTTTCTTTTTGTTAGGGTTGCCCTCGCCGTCTCCGCCCCCGCCTCGTTTCATCGGATGCTTGCTCGGACCACCGCCGTCGTTTCCTGCCCCCGGTGGAACCGTAGATCCAGATGCACTTTGGCCTGCACCGCTGCTGTTCCTTCGGCCGGAATGGCTCCCACGGCCTCCGCGACTTTGCCCGTAGGATGCGCTTGTAATTTGCGATATGGCGGCATACCCGTTTCGTAGGGCAAGTCTTGCGATCACGGCGAGGATATCATTGACAGGTTTAGTCTGCTTGGTGAAGCAAACCTCAAAGTTATAGACGCTGCACAAAACGCCTTGAACCCTTTTAGCTGGCGGTTGCTCGCCAAATGGAGCATTCTCGTCGGATGCCCAGACGGCTAGGAGATTGATTTGGGGTTGCTCGGTCGCTAGTGAGGAAAACGCGGACTCTTGAGGTCTTCGCTCCGGGCAACAGATTACTGCTGTCGCCATTTTCGTATCTTGTGTAAAGTCGTGAAGCAATAGAGAGAGTTACGTTAGGCGGGGTAGGGGAGTAGAGTTGTTGTAGATTATGAGTAAAGGCGTGAGTTCGAACGGGCCAAAGGCGTAAGTAAGCCATACTTGTAGTGACCCTTCGCAGTGGATGCCAATGGGCATCTGGAGGGTGGATGCTCAAAGGCATCGAAGGACGGGTGCTCAGAGGCATCGAAGGGTGGATGCCCAGAGGCATCTGGAGAGGCTCTTGTTGGCAGCGGAAGGTGGTGAGGAGAAAGGCATCGCAAGCAAAAATGCATGGATGGTGTTCTGATTGGTGGGCTAGCCCGGCCCGCATGTCTATTTTCCACCACTCGGATCACGTATAAGTTGCCGTAGGCGAGCGGCGCAGGCGAGCTGCGCAGCATGCTTTGAGCTCAGCAAGCTTTGATGCACACTCAAATTATCGAGAACAGTACTGCACTCGAGTACGTGTGCTCGAGTACACTACACCGGACACTGGTGGAAGTCAAATGCATTACCTGGGATTGTTAAATTAATCCCCAGGCAGGACACGCAGTAACCGTAAAATTCGCAACGACCTCCAAAGCGGTCGCATCAGTGAGGTTACCATGCCCCAGGATACCGGTACTGGATTCGGACTGGATTACCGTACTGTATAAGGTATATTGTACGAGTACATATCAGAATGCCGCAGCTTACGAAGCGCCCAGCCCACAAAAAAATTCTTATCACATTTTGTGTTCATCTATTAAAAGCATTTTTCTAGTATGCAGAAAGAATAGTCAGCTTACCCGGTTTGGGTGCCAGAAATTACGGCATTTGAGAGCAGCTATAGAACACGTACAGAAAGCACTTCTCGTCAGGGTCAACTAACGCTCTGGGGCCTGGGTGAGCTCGATTGTCTCCCGAAGTCCACCAATGCCTCAGAGCACTCGGAGATACCAGTGCGTAATGAGAAAAAGTTCAGACTTCATGAGCTTGTCATACCGCAACCGGAAGAGCTACGCCAACCTGTGTAACCTGGTTGACTTGCTACAAGCCGAAATTTCTTTTGTGGAGATGTCCTCGTACGCTCAACCTGGGCGGTTCTCGCCGGCAGACAACCTTCAAGGTAGCCCTACACCGACCGACACATCGTTACTCTCGTATCCAAACAACGAATACTGCTGCGGCATAACGCAGGAGGTGAAGTAACTTCCGCTGAGAGGTGCCAGGTGTTCCTCCCTCAAAAAAAAGGGCTCCAAGGGTCGGAATTCGTAGCCTCGTCTTTAGCGCGTGAGCTGGCAACGCGCGATCGTGTGTGGGTTTGGGGGTTGACTCCTTTCTGGTGTTGTTGAGGCCATCATGCGTGGCCACGGTGGATAGCTATGTAGGTAGTAAGTTGTTCGAGCCTGCAGTGTCCGAGGCTGGTTTCAAATCGCCAGCGATATCTTAATGGCTTTCTGCTCTTATGCGCGTTGACGGATGCCGAGTATGGGATTGTATGATATTTGCCACCGGGAGAGTCAACCGAGTGACATCTCGTGACTGGGTGACTGCCGCTGCTGCCTAGAAGGGTTGCTTTGTTTGCAAAATGCCAATTTAAACCACGTCCAGCTGAGAGTGAGCACAGAGCCCCAGCACCGTAATAGGAATTGGGAACAAAGTCCGCATGTAAGCGAGAATAAACCAGCAGTTGTCCGGGTGGAACACTTTTTGTAGGTTCGTTGACCTAAGGTCGCCGGAGGGCTGGGAAAGCCGGAGGAACTGCCGGCTCAATGAAAAGCCAAACCACGCGCAGTGTTGTATTGGCTCTCAGCGCTTTTTTCGATGTGTTGTTAAATCGTGGAGAATTCCAATGCCCGATTCTGCCTCGTGAATACCGGTGGTGTCCACGAAGTCATTTTCGGGTCGGCACGGTGATGACTACCAGCGTCGAAAATAGCCACTGTAATCGTAGTCGCATCGGCTCATCTTTTCGAAATCAATTATCAATTGAAACTTATTTCATAACAATGGTTCGGTATTATTCGATGTTTTTTTTTTCTGTTGAGTTATTTCGCGTTGCCCGTCCTTTACACTTTTGCAACACTAATGACAAGCTAGATGCTGCCAAGCATTGCGCTCTTTCGAACGACTGCGCGGAGCACGAGGGCACTCCCCCTTTCAAGCGTTGAAAAACACGTGGGGTAAGGTCGCGTTGGAAATGATCACTGTATTATACTCGAGTACCATATTATGTACGCTGAGCTAGCGTGCTTTTGAGTGGTGGATGGTGAGTGGAATTTTCTCCCTTAGGTTGATTGGTGAGCTCGCTTGCTGCGTGTTCAACAATGGCCTTGTACTGTTCGCACATTGTTCCCACATGTTAACAGCTGGCAGAACAACCGGCTTGCACCTCAAGAAGACGTCAGCCACCAAACTTTGTCAACAGAAAACTCCAGCACAACTTGCGATTATTATCTTTCATGCCACCACTAGGCGCTAGTAAACTCGACCCCTAGTTCTCCTGAGTGCTGGCGGAGCGGTTATTGAGCGTGGATGAATGTAAACGGTCTGCGTGTGCGGGGTTGTTCTGGGATTCAGAGCCTCACGATCAGTTGAATTACCGCTAGGCGGAAGGCTGTCCTAGAAGTCCTCAGAAATATTATCAGAGATGGATCAGGGGTTGATTCATGGCTGCTTGTGGATTGAGGCTTGGTTGCGTGACTTTCCTGGGCTTGCGGGAGCTCTCTCCCCATCCTCCAATAGCAAGCAGGCTTTGCCGTCCTGTGATCCACCCTTATCATCGGACCGTTTTATTGGACACGGTAGGGAATTGAACCGGAAGATACTCGATTATTGGTGCTATTGACTAACGGAGGGCTTAGCAAATGCACGGTCCCGTAGACGCAGAGATATCCATCCCAAGTTGAGTCGCGAGTTGGTGACAGTGGGGAGTTCAAAGTCCTACCCGGAAATTACTTTTGTAGAAACCTGGCCGTTTCCCGAGCCCTACAAGGTCTCTGAAGTCCGATTTCGAAGGTGCCCATACTAATAGCGGAGAGTAGCAATCCTTCGGGCCGGTCCCCCGTTTCCTTCACACCATCTTTGCAGCTTCCTAATCTAGAGCCGGTATCGAATCACGTCCCGTAGCTTTGAGAAGGAAGAGGTTGTGCTCTCCCTAGACTTCTAACGCAGTGATAGCCTGCGGTGATAATAGCTAGACGAGAGCACGCTGTGGAGCTGGTCATATCAATAGAGCCATGCAAGACACCATGGGTGGGCCGGGTCCAGCAAAGTCAAAGTAATGAGAGATAAACCTCCGCAATGCCCCTGCTTACTTTCAGATCGCCCGGTTTCTCTAGGCTAGGTTGAAAACTGCCCCTCCTTGATGTTGCATATTTCCGGATTCCTTTGTAGGAAAATAACCCAAGTTTTGCCCCAATAATCTGGGGAATAATATACTACTCCAATGTTTCCTTACGAAGCGAGCCCCCGGTAAACGAGTATTCATTTATTGGCTCGTCTTTTGTGGGTTATGCGGTTTTAAATTGTAGTTCAAGGCAGTTGTAGGCTAGTGCTCGTTGTACGGGTGCTCGCGATGTAGGGAAACATTGTAATAAATGGTCACTAGGAAATTTATTACTTGGTTGGTTAATTGTCCATCTTGACCTCGCCTTGCCAGGCCCTGCCGCAACACCTCGAAGGCAAAATAATGCCTCTATCCAGCGCTTTGAATTTGCGTTCGTATCCCTGTGTCACCGTATTAGTTATTGAATTTCTCAGTCTCGGCTCTACGCGTCCCTAACGGCTTTAATCGGGGGAGAAATAAAAGTGACATGCTGAGAAACCATGTTTGTTCGAGAGCTCTGTAGCGCAAGTGATTGGTGGGCAGGGAATTTATTAGCTATCCGCAATAATGTGAACTTCTTGAGATATCCATAGGTGATGGGAAGAGTGGGCTTGGTGCAAGAGGATCGGTGGCGTGGCAGAGATAAAATCACATTTCGCTTCAAACAATTCTTACCTGCCAGTTTTTTGAGTTCACTAAAACCGTGCTGAGTTATCATGGGGACCAAAAACTGTGGGAGCCCTTCTCATCTGATGGGAGATCGTCGTCACCAGACATAACTCGATATCCCGGTTGAGTACGATACTGCTCTAGCGCCGAGGGTAATGGGGAGGAGCGTATCTGAGCACAGTGCTGTACCGGTATGTGTGTCACTGTGAACTGGGTTTTGTGAGGAATGTTCCCCGTGGTAACTAATTCGAGTTTACCCCGTTCTATGGGAGACGCGGTGGTCTTGTTGATTTTCCTCCCTCATAATTATTTGCCTCGTATGCTGCTTTGACAATCTTTCCATCGAGTAGGCCTTGGCCAACAAGCGCAAGGGCGTGTGTCGGCAATACCAAAGGTACGGATTGGGGGAATTCCTCTGGCGGCCCTCTGAAAATGCATACCAGAGGCGGTTTGGGGATAGCTTATATGATCTTGCTTTGGTGGCGCTTCTTCCACATCTAGACATGCTCCATATTGAGTAATTATAGCCTCTTAAGTAATCACAACCCAGTCCAGCCACCAGGTGCCCGCAGGTTAACTGAACTTATGTAAGGAGCAACGTCGGTTCCTTTTCCTTATTAAGGAAGATGGTGGTGCTTGATTTTAAGTCCGCAAGGGGTTCGGGACCGTAGAAGCAAGCGCGCTGTGCTATGAAACGGTGTTGGCCAGAGTCCCATCTCCATTCGGGAGCCCAATAACCAAGGTGACCGCGAGCAGCCGGGGGTCGAAGCAGCTCCCTTACAACCCGCTCGCTCCCGGCCACTATTGCGCTTGAGAACAAAAACGCCTGGGGCTCAGGATTTCTGAGGCTGCTGAGGAAGGATCCAAGGTTGGGCGGGTAGAGGACCGAAGGCTAATCATTTGGAGAAAAGATATCTAGCTGTTAAAGAGGTTTCTGGAAGCTCAAATTGGGGCGAGGGGTATTACCGCATAATTAAAGTTTTGTGATTTATATAGGGACCTCGGCATTCCGGGAATCAGAGCACGTTCGTCACCCGCGGACATGGCTCCCGTTCCATAAAAGTCCCTCTAAAGTTCTGGTGGGAATGGATCTTGAGGAAAACTCTAACCCATCATGGATTGTCTCTGAGCGCGCTCGTATGATGCGGAGAATGCTAGTAAAACTAGGCGTAACCTAGGAGTGGCCAGAGGATATGACATGTTTGGAAATGGGGAGTGCTTTGTCTTTTATGAAACCTTTCAGGCGACGTGTGGGTATGTTTCGGTATCTGTATTGATTGGTTCGGCTTGATGGTCTGCGGGGATGGGGTTGCAAAAGTAGCCGAGGGGGACCGATCCATTTATCGTTGGGGTACCCACTGCATGGGATGGCTTAGAGTATAGTGCTCTAGGTTGATCACACTGTAGGACATCGGAAAACATTATTGCTCCGTGAAAGTAGTTAAACGGCTCGAAAATTCCCGGGGAGATTCCGAGTTGCTAGCAGAATATTTTCGCTTAGAACTAAGCCTTTGCGATCCCGGGTCAGATTGAAGGGAGACAAGGAGTGCGGTTTTCTCGTGTCTCTTGGGAGGCTTGATATTATAGGGTGAGTGAGGAGATTTCTGTACAAGAAAAATGTTCTTAACGATGGAACGAAGTAATCTATGTTTTTGTTTTGCAGACTAGTGGTTGCACGAAGTTGTAGAGGACACCTTCCAGCAAGCAATTCACTTGGATTTTCAAACTTCATGAGGTCTTGTTCTCTAACCGCACACTGTTAGCTAGGCTCGGGGTTGGGGGCTCTGATCCATACCCGTGGCTGAGGTTGAGATCGAGAAGCTAATGAAAGATCATAAACGTGATCGGTTTTATCCGGTGTGACGCTCGAGGAAACCAAATTACCCTCTCTAGCATTACTCTCACTTGGGCTCCAGGTGCAAACGAAACTGAAAATAATGTAAGGTGGAGGGAAGAACTGCAGTCGGGGGGAGCTCTGGGGGAAGAAGGCTACTTAAGCATCCGGAATTCACGCACATGAGACGGGTGGCATGGGGCAACGCTATCGTTAGCCCTATAATTATCGAACGCAATTGGCTAGCAAGACGCGTATTATCACGTGGCTAGTCGGGAGTAGGGCGAGATAGCGTGCTTTCGTAAAATGCTGCTCGGTTCAGCTGCCATGTACCCGTACTCTATCAGCATGGGTACATGTATTACGCTCCCGGGATTACCGTTTCTAATAGGCCAACCATGCCCTTGGGATGGGGGCCAACCAAGTACTAAGGACAAGAATCGAGTGATTACATATGAGAGAAATGCGAATAGATAGAAAGAACTCATCACTGCAAAGTCTAGGGATCTAGGGATAAATCATTACGAAAATCAAGCAGAATAGTCGTAACCACCCTCGGGAATGACGCTCCAGAACTCTTCCACAATTTCCCTCTGCCCGGTCGGGGCAGCTCTAACAGCCATGTATCTTCTTCCATCGACGGCGGGGGACCAGTTGCCTGGGTTAGCATCCACAACGATTCCGCCGGCTTCAGTAAGAATGAGCCATCCGGCGGCCACATCCCAAGCCCAGCATCCACCTTCCTAAAGATAACTTAGTCTCGCTTCCAAGATTGGGTAAGGATTGAACAAACCCAATAGACATCGATCTGTCCGGCAGCAACAGCGCAGAAATTCAATGCTGCGCTCCCCATACTACGTAGGGAGTGGACCATCTTTCCGCCGTGTTCTCTACCGCCGGCAAGCTTCGCGAAGGTTTCATACTTGACATCCCAGTTGCGGCCAGTTCTGTGACTGCCCCATTCTACTGCAACAAGAGACTTGTCGAGACCTTTAAGTGGGGGGGGATTGGGATTGCGGGGGAGCCTGAACTTGCAAGGTTCAATTGGAGCAGTAGGTCTGGAACGAATGGGCATGGTCAGGAAAGACCCCTGACCCTGAATCGCGCTATAGAGGTGGGTGGTGTAGGGATTGTAAACAACACCAACGACGGGTTTCTTGCAAACAGCTAGGGCAAGCGAAATACAAACGTTGGGGAATGTATGGACCTGGATTCGTTAGCCGTATGAAATTGGGGGGGTATAGTAGGGGAGAACGGAGGGCTTACAAAGTTGACAGTCCCATCGATAGGGTCACAGATGAAGGTGGGTTTGTCTGTAAGTTTCTTCCCGGTGGTGTATGTCTCTTCTCCCAGAAAACTAAGTTATTATCCGGTCAGCTTCCAATGTTTGCTCAAATGATAATTGTGGGCATACTCAAACTCGGGATATTTTCCCTTGATTATGGTGATAACATATTGCTCGACAGCCTGATCGGTCTCAGTCACGAGGTCCGCGGCTATCCACGAAAGTCAGCAAACAAATAAAGTAGGAGAGGAAGAGGGGGACGAACAATTCTGCTTGGTTCCCACGGTGGCAATATGAGGCTGAGCAGCGACAATCATGTCACCAGCGGCTAAGGCGACCTCAACTAGAAGATCATGGACTTCTTTATGATTAACTTGATGGGCCATTTTTTCTTCTTCTTTATTTTGCGGGCGGTGTGTGGAGAACGGCGGTGGGTGGGAGGTAGCGGACGTAGGGGGTGTCTTTTAATGGCATCAAGGATGTCAGATGCCTTTGGCTCGAGCAGAGGGGGTTTTATGGCGTGACCCTGTTTTTTTTATTTGTGTGTGGGGCAGTTATGAATTGAGTGGGCAAACAGGGAACAGGATGAGGCCATGAGGGAGTGAGAGAGGAGGGTGGAGATGGGAGAGGGTCAAAAAGAGTTACGTACTCACAGGAGCTCGTAGGCGTCGTGATGCAACCTAGGCGAGCGAGAGAGAGAGAAATGGCGGAGCTCAGGGAGGGGAAGAGAGAAGAGGGTGTTCTGTATCATACGGTTGCGGTAAGGTAGGAATTAGAGTGAAACACGTGAACACGTGCGCCGTACGGATTAATGTTTTTCCTAATACTTGTAGCGAAAAAGCAAGCTTTGCAGCGCCAACAGAGAGGAGATCAGAAAAAAGTGGGAACAAAGGAGGGCGTCAAGGGACGCCTTTTTATCGCCTGCTTTTCCTCTGCTTTTTTTCAGCCCCCTCTCCGTTGCAGCTAGATTTGCACTAGATCCATTCTGGGCATCACTAGCGGTTATCTTTTCGGAAATCTTGCGAGGAGCCCGCATCCTGACAATTTATCTTTTTCCCGCGACCGAGCCCAGCTATGATAGGAATTCTAAACGTGCTATCATATCAACCGTTGGCTCGGCATTCACCCCATTGCTATTCGTGAGGAGGATGCTAGTCTGCGGGGATCTTGATAGGAATCTCGAAGGCTGGTTCGCTGTTTCTGCCTCGCCCATTGAACGGGATTTTTGGAAAAGAGAAAGTCCCGAAATACCGCGGCAATCCTTTCCTGTCACGTGAAAGAAGGTGGGGGAATTCCTTGGATAAAATTACTCGTTCAAATACAGATCTCCGACCAAAACACCCACTACCCCCGTGCTGGCTGCTCTCCATTCTAAAGCTTTGAGGGGACCGCCCCCCTCTCTTCATCCGCGATCCTAACAATTAGTTTGCCGAATTGTTTTCCCTTCTTCATTATCTCGAAGACTTCCTCACACGCCTCGATCGTCAAGCCTTCCACTACCTTGGATACCACAACCCCGAGTCTGTGTTTGCGAACAAGTTCCACCATTTCTCTAAACTCTTTTCGGGATCCGAGGGTTGTCCCGCGTATCTAATAGGTTAGTAGTTGAAAGCCTTGGTTGTGGGTGGAAAGGGGCAAACCTCGACGTTTTTAAATACAGCTGACATGGTAAACGGAGTCTTGGGCGCGAGTGTCATACCGTACGAGACGATTTTTCCTCCCGCTCTCAGTATTGGGACAGTTTTCGCTGGTTTCGTTAGTCTCTTGTGCCCTACGATTGATCAAGACCCAGCTCACCACAGACGTCGTCACCCGCTCCGTCAACCACAACGTCCAGCCACGACCTCTCTGCTGGCAGAGGCAGCATTGCCTTCAATTCCTTCTCCCACCCCGCTTTCTTGTAGCTAACCCCTCCCCTCGCTCCCAGCTTTTTTGCTGCCTCTAACTTCTCTGGGCTTCCGCTGGTAACCCAAACATTTGCGCCGACCGCTACACAGAAACTCAGCGCGGCTAACGCAACTCCACCCCCTATCCCGGTGATGAGTACATTATCACCCGCCTTAACGTTTCCTTTAGTGAAAACAGCCCGATAAGCCGTCAATCCGCATAGCGGTAGCCCAGCCGCTTCGTCAAGGCTCAAATGGGCTGGTGCTTCCTCAACCTCGCTCTCCGGCACCACAATCACCTCGCCAAGCGTTCCTTGAGGAGCATGTTTGGTGCCTCCTAGGATTGCATAGGGCGAAGTTTCTGGACCATCAGGGGAAGCCTCCCATCCTCGCCCTGGAGATAGTACCACGCGTTTCCCAACCCACGGTGAATTCGGCTTCCCGGCAGAAACGACAACACCAACGCCGTCGGTTAACAATGGTACCGAGAACGCAATTCCAGGGTATAAATGCTCGCGAATGAAGTGATCGCGATGGTTCAAGCCTGCTGCAAGTATCTTAACAACCAACTCACTACTCTTCGGAGCCGGTGGCGGTAATGTGATGTACTCTAAGCTGTCATTGTGTTAACTTGGGATCTCAACCAAACTGCTGGAGGGAGACAAACGGGTAGTAAACTTGTCCTGGCTTTCCAGGAATCTGGCGAATTCCTATGGCCTTCATGATACTCAATACTTCCTTCTTTCCTAGAGAAACAGGGCGAAAAGAGATAGAAAGAGGAGTAGGCGACGGAAGCGTGGAGGATAGGGAGATATCAGCTCTACCAATGCGCCGCGTTATACCGGGGTCGACCGATATCTAAAAACAGACTTGGTTTGGGGTAAGATTTACTCCACTCCCATCCTTATCCGCATACTGTCCCTCCTGTGATAGGCACAGAGTATCGGAGCCCGGGATTGGTAAGCCGGACAGGGAAGTGGGACTACTATACTAGGTTTCTCTTTTCCTTCGAGCTGCTACTGGGCTAAAGTTAGTACTGGGGTTGTCTCATTGTTATCGTAGGCTGCTGAAGGTTGCAGGTAGGATATGCAGGGTGGTCCCTGGCTGTCCGGTTGTGGAAGAATCGAACCCTAACCCTGGCCTTGTTGGGCTATGACCGAGTACCCGGGCCCGGAGTAACGGTGATATTCATACTCTGCTCCCTGGATTGGGTGGGGTTGGAATAAGTATGTGAAATTGGTCATTTATAGTTTAAAATTGCTTGAGTGCACTTGAACGGATTCTTTTTCTAGTGTTCTAGGGTTGCTTTCATAATGGGGGAATGACTACCCCGGCTCTGTACTACCGTAGAAACTGGAATAATTGGACCTCACGCTAAGACGTTCGAAATTCCCTCTCTTGGATAGGGGGGCGAGCGCACAGCGAAAAGTGACCTCCTGAGACCGAGCTTAAGAGAGAGAAAAAAGAAAAAATAGTCAGACCATACCAACAAAGGCAACTCCAACGTCCTAAAGTCAGGTCCAATTATTCCAGTTCTTACGGTATTATGAATTCATAATATACTTTTGTACTAGTACAGATGAAAACCTGTGGTAACACCGTGCTAAAGCACTCCCCTTCTTACCAACAGAGAGATCGCGATCGCAGTGTTCTGTTGCGACTTGCACGACCAACAGGAGCAGACGGCTAGGAATATCTTAGAGGCCATCCTAAAACAGCTCACACAAGGTCCATCACGCAAGTCATCGATAATAATAATGTTCTTTGCCGTCAGCGATAATTCGTGCTTCTTCCAGGTGAATCAGGAACTTACCTTAGATATGTTTTGCCCACTCCGCTCGAAACTCCTTTGGGCAATCACACCAAGAATAACCACACACCCGGAGAGACTAGCGCCCCCACAATGCCTGTAAAGTGGGGTGTGGGTTACCTGTTGTTGTAACATATGGTATCTATGACGGGCAAACGAGGTGAGCTCGGCGTGACTGAAGACTATGTCGCGAGAGTTGGCAGGAACTTGATCGAAAATAGAGCTGTAGGGGACACGGAGCTCTCGGGAGTTCAGGGTGGAGCTTACTGCTCCGGTATGATAGATCTCGGAATCTGTTTTCCCAACCGTCCCGGGCGGACTGCAGGGCCCTGGCGTCCAATAGTCCCGTCCGTCCCGGGCAGGGTTGGTATGGGCAGCCGGGTAAGGCATCCGTCCTCGATATTCACTGTAGGACTGTAGGTTGACGGCAGGGCCCTGCGGTCTTACTGGAAATGGTAACTCCCGGTAGGGCCCGGCCGTTTTTTGAATTGACGGGCGTCACCTGCAGGGCCCGGCCGTCCTGAGTAAGGACCGGCGTCACCTATAGGTATTCGCCGTCACCTGCAGGGCCCGGCCGTCCTGAGTGGGGACGGGCATCACTTGTATATTAGAATCAAAATGTTTCGCTTCTTTATAGTAACACAGACCTCATGCTAATGAGATTTAAAAATGAAACATAAACTAAGGCACCTATAGGGCCCGGCCGTCCGTCCCGGGAATAGATCAGGACGGACTATAATTTGGCGTCCGTCCCGGGCAAAGGCCTCAAACTTGGCGTCCTTCCCGTCCTAGGCCAAAGACGGACGGACTGGACGCTTGGGAACACTGCTCAAAATCCTGGACAGATCTGGGGATCAGGGGGTGTGAATTCCTGGTTGTATGGAAGGGCGGAGCCATCATCCAGCATTCCATTTTCATCATGAATGGGTTCCTTCCGATTTTTATTATTATAATGAAACGAGTCCGGCTCCCCGAGTTCGTGAGCCACCACGCGGCGTCTCTTCGGAGCTGGTTCCATCCCTGAGAGAATCCAAATTCTATGACCAGCGAGGGCCATGCATCACGTCCGACCCGTGTCACTGGCCCAAGGCTCTCATCACCTTCTTTGCCCCGAACGCCTGGGACCTGAAACCTCGTTGAACAAAACTGCTCAATTGACCTGTGGGTGTGGCCTGGAATGGATATAATCTTCTGAACAATCTCTTGATAGAAGGAACCACCGACCCTCTCATGCTCTGCCCCAACCATAATGGACAAGAGCGTTACGTCCACAAGTTTCGTTATTTATTAGTTCGCCCCCGGGCAACCACTCAGACGAAGCTTTTGTTTCAAAACTTTTTGTTCTCTCCGTGAGCTAACTTGGTTGGAGTGTTCGTGGCATTGGCTGCAGCGGCGACTATGTGTGGTCGAATTTTCGACGGCAAGTAGGTAGGCAGCAGGTAGGGGTCTAGTGGGATTGGTGGGCTGCTTGGCGGACGGATCAATGTGCTGGGTTGAGCAAGATGGGATTATGGAGAAACTCGATTGGCGGATGATAGAAATTTCACTATTTTGCGGAGAGGGTAGACTGGAGACTCCTTAGGTTTAGAGATTGAAAACGTGCTAGTGTAGACATTAGCTGAACTGCTTGTAATTGGTTATCAATCACCAGAAACTTACTGTTCCTTACCGGCGGTTGTCTGGGATGATCGGCCAAATGTGATTTGATTTTGGCTATTTACTGGTGAGAGGCCAAGGTCTGATAGCCTGATAGCTGGTGGGCCAATGGTGAATATTCTTTTAGCTCCTTGACATATGGCCCGGGCGAAAGGAGAATAGGGGCCTTGTTTGATTGGTCGGAAGGGGAAAGTGCCTGGGTTGGTTCAAGGGATCCAGTGATGTAAAGCGTACTACAAACATTATCGGATCTGCTTGTAACCAGTTATGCACTACCGGGTACTGACTGTCTTTTCCCGAGATCCTTGGTGTGGATTTGATTTCTACTATTGACTATTTTGTGAAGGTTTGCTAGCTGATCGGTGGAGGATCTAATGCCTCTAGGTACCCGAAATATCGCCTTGCCGGGAGGAGAGGGGGGTAGTGACTGATGGCAAGAGCTTTAGCCAAGCAAATTGAACGGCTTGGGCGAAGAGAGGAAGTTTTAATAAAGCGGAGATGCTGATGACGCTTTATCGTGAAGAGTTGATCGAGAGGGAATAACTTGGGAAAGTTGGGAAGAGGAAGAAAAGAGTCAAGAAAGACAAGGCGGGAGGGAAAGAAAGATAGGGGTGTGAAAACCGTTTCCCGGCTTGCGTGTCATGCCACAGGATTTCCCTATAATATCTTGTATTCTGGTGCAGCCGCACTAGTATACGAGTATGATACTTTACCTTATCTGAAAATCAAGCCTTTCGTTACGCAACCACTTAGCCGGTTGCAAAAAATATGTCCCAATCCAGGAATGAGTATAGTGCTCGGGGATAACCATAAGTCGGGCCCATCCACAACGTGTACGGAATCCGTCTGGAAACTTTCACAAATTAGGACACCTGAGTGATTTCTCATGATTCCAGAGGGCGAAAGACAAGCGCCAAGCTCACTCCATAACGTCTCCCTTCTAGAGCGTCTAGAGGCAGACATCAGCTCTCTCTGATACAAAAGCAAACTTCTAAGGACTTGCGTCGAGCTGTTGAGTGAAAAGGACTTGGTGGCAGCACTATGGAGGAATCTAAGCTTTGGCCACACCTGGAGTTGGTAAAAAAGATAAGATCTAAAGGTTTGTTTTACCTTCTCTTCTTTTCTCTCCCCCTGATAATTATATTTTACTTACAAATTTTGTACCGTATTGTTCATGCTTAACCCTAGAGCTTTCAGTTCCTCCTCTCGGTTTTTCTCTTCCTGTTTGTGCTCACCCTAGCTTTTCTCGGGCTGGCCGCTCAATGCCAATTTTTGCAAAGCCAAGCGAATACATGAAGATGATGATAGAAGGAGATAATGAAAAAACCCTGAGAAGAAATAGAGAAATCTGAAACCGAATACATGTCTGAACCTAGCTATACCCTCCCTCTCTGATACTTCGTTCGTAAGTCCACTGTCGGAGGCGTTGGGGGAATGCCGCTGCCCTTGTAGCTTGGGATCGTTGCCACCGATATATCCCAAGGTGACAATGAGGGCGCCATATAAGTCTCAGGGGTGGTGGGTGGGAAAACAAAGAACGCGAGCTGTAGCGAGCTTGGAGACGAGAATGCGGGTTGTAGCGAGCTTGGAGGTCTCCAACTCCCGGGAGTGCGGTGGCCCTATATGGGCTGGAGCTATGGCCCCCGGGGAAGGACGCGTCGACTTAGACTAAACTGTTTTCTACCACCCCCGAGTAAGACTCGCGCTTTGCCCCATTGGCAATGGGTTGTTCCAACCCGACATATAACTCTTACTGAGTTCTAACGCATCGTGTCTTATCTTTTGGTTCAGTGCCAAATCTCACATCTTCCCGATATGCAAACCATTACCAAAAAAAAAAAGATCACGGATTGGTGGTTGTTGTAGAGGTTATAAATGGAAGGCCGACTGAAGGGGATATTGTGGAATTCCTTGAGGAGGGGTTGGATAACGACATCGATCGAGGTGTAATGTATCTCAATCTCAAGAAGGATACCGTGCGATGCGCCTCGGAAGATACTTCAGATACGTAAGTAGAGCTAACAGCGCTGTCCAACCTTGTATCTCATTCGTTCACAGACAAAACAACAATGCATTACTGACTCCACCTAGTTTCCTTGAAGACCCCTGTGATCCTAGGAGAAAATACTATTCTATCGATAATGAGACATGTCCAAAGAGAGAGCCGACCGTCGGAGCATAGAAGGTGTACATAATGGAACGTTGGGGCGGATAAAGCACCAGAATGAGACTCAGTCAAGACTTGGAACCCTGCTGAGCCATAATACAGCTTTCCCGTGCGCACAGGATCCACAAATATCAATCCTAATAATGTTTCTTCCTGGAAAAACTGCTATTCTGTTGCCTTGGACTCATTGCAGTGGATTATCGACCATCCTCTCTCGGTCCGGTGCACTTTACCTATAGGAATATCTTGATAACTATTCGGGGCTCTTCCGGAGGCCTCACCTGAGGGCTGCAGAACATGCCTTAGATATCTGGATTTCGAGCGAATCAATAAGCTTCGGCTTAGCTACAATAACGCCCAACTCCGAATGCCTTTTCTGGAATGCGCTCCAAGTTTCCGGGAACCTCATCACCTGAAGGAGGCTGGGAAACCTGTGAAGGCACTCGAGCATCAATTTCTCGCTCGATGCGACAATTATATACGCGCAAAACATGTTCTTTTGTATTTTGGCACTGTTCATACGGTGTCTCGAAGCAAACTGTGATTTTAGTTCTTAGTGGTAAGGCTGGTTCGGATCTGAAAGTGGGCAGAGTAGTTGCAGTGGGAGATGTGGCAGCTACGTAGCAGGTACAAAGACCCTAGGAGTGATCTGCTACAATACTGCTTCGAGCTGTGTGTAGTCGTGGATTTCTCTTATACACCAACGGTATAACCAATGGATAGTACTGCAAATGGTCGAGTTTCATATACCCTACTTAGCACATGTATCAATTGAGTCAGTGGAAGGGAGAACTCCAGATCTCAGTGATAAAATTCCAGGAATATTTCTGGATGCGATAGTGCTCTGGAGCTATAGGAAAGAATTCTTCGGTGCGGAGTGATCGTCCGTGATTTTCAACATGAAGGACGGGCTCTCGCGGAGCGCCGAGTATATCTGCTAAAATATGGAGCACTACTACTGCGCTGGACACTCCCGCAGGGTCTTGAACGAAGGGAGTTAGAGTTACAGTTCGTGTATGATGCTCTGGTCGGAAAGTGTGGCTGTAGTTGTGTGCTGAAACAATAAAAGAGGGAGAAAGGTTGAGTTACTCTCCGGTTTCGAATAAATGGGGGGAGAAGAAGCAAGGCTGTAGTGCATCCGGTAGCTCATATGAAATGTGAGATGGCTCCACCACTGCAGGAACCCTTGACATCCCCTGTTTTTTTAGAACAAGTGATTACATATAGGTTCCACGAACAACCGCGCTGTCTCTGGAAGGTATAAGGGAGCCGGGGGTGGGGTTGCGGAATTTTTATTAACATGTTCTGTGGATGATGTTATTAAAAGGCTGCCATCATTGATATTATACATTACAGGTAGCAGAGTACTAAAGGATCTAAAATATATTCTTATGATAGGGTATTCCAAAAAAGAAAGGAAGAAAAAAAAGCAAGATGATCCGTGGAGGAAGATAGAAAAAATGAATCTGTAATTAATAAAAGGAGATAGTGCCATATTATATAAATGAGATACGGGGAAAAAGAATGTTAAATGGTAGAAATCAAAATGAAGCAAAAGAGGAAAGTGAAAATCATGCGCTATATCCTCCCACAGGGCCCGCTGGGGTAATTCCTACCTAGGCTTGCATATCAGCTGAGATTTATCTATCTATCGGACAAAGTCTGGCAGAGTTTTTTCCCGTCTATTCTATAAGTATAGCGATCATCTATAGAATGGTAGTAGTAAAGTGGGTGCTGGGGAAGGTTTGATAAGAGTGAGAAAATAGAAAAGAAAAATTAAGGAGGAAATAACGACGAAGGAAGGAACGGCCATTCCGAAGAGGGGCTGGGTCTCGTGGTGAAGGGACTTATGCTGTGGAGGGCATGTCGGCGGGATGGGCAGGTGGGGGTTTCGAAGTATCATAAGTTAGATGACTTAGTTGACGGACGTTTTGCGGCTTGGGGAATGCCCGATGGGATGAGGGGGCGGGGTTTGGGCCGGGAGAGTAACTCAGCAATTCCTGTGCCCTAGAACGAGGCTAATTCAAGGGCAGTTCCGCCGCTGAGGCTTCGTATGTCGGTACCGATATCCTCTCGTTCCTATAGCAACTTCGCCACTCCTTCGTGTCTACCCCCCGCAGCCCAGAGGAGTGGTGTTCGACCATATAAAGCTTCTATGGTGTTCGGATTGATATCCTTTCGCTCCAATAGCAGCTTCACTACTCGCTCATACCCACCCCTCGCAGCCCACGAGAGGGGTGTTTGGCGAGAAATATCTGCAATGCTGGGATTGATATCCTCTCGTTCCAACAGGAACTTGACTGCTTCCTCATGCCCGCCCTCCGCAGCCCACGAGAGCGGTGTTTGGCCATACTCGATATCTGCAGTATTGGGGTTGATATCCTCTCGTTCCAATAGCAACTTTACTATTCCCGCCCCCCGCAGCGCACCTGAGGGGTGTTTGGCCATATTTTATATCGGCAGTGTCGGGATGGATATCCTCCCGGCCCAATAGCAACTTTACTACTCCCTCATACCCGCCCGCGGCAGCATACCAAAGCGGTGATCGATTGTGCCAGATGTCCGCAGTGTTGGGGCTGGTGTCCTTTCGTTTTAGTAGCAACTTTACAATTCCCTCATACCCGTCCTCCGCGGCCCACGAGAGTGGTGTTCGGTTATCCTGGGTGTCTGTAGTGTTAGGATATCCCATCGCTCCGATAACAACCTTACTACTCCCTGGTGCCCACGCTCCACAGCCCACAGGAGCGGGGTTCGACCATATCTGGTGTCTGCAGTGTTGGGATTGATATCCTGTCATTCCAATAGAAGCTTCACTACAGCCCCATGCCCGCGCTCCGCAGCCCATAGGAGTGGCGCTCGATCATATCGGGTATCTGGAGTGTTGGGATTGATATCCTTCCGCTGTAATAATATCCTTACGACCCTCTTATGACCTCCCACAGCTGCCCATGCAAGTGCCGTTCGGCCCGAGGTACCGGCCGCGTTAATATCCCATTCCTTCATCACTAACAGGGCGGTAACCATCTCTGCGTTCCCAAGAAACGCCGCTCCATGGAGCTCCGTAAGGCCGTTAGGGCCATCCTGCTCTAACGCCAATCCCGCCAGGGTCCGTTGTCATGATAATGTAGTAAAGCTAGATGGGAGGAGATATGATGTTCGAATCCAATTAAAAGCTTTAGTGCAAGCGGAATCACACACTCGGTTTTATCTCTTCTGATGTGCTTTTCCCAATAGAGAGACGCATATTCAACAAGGGGGACGGACTATCAGTGGAGCGGAATCAAGAGTTGGAGAAATTTCCCGGACACACCGGAAATTGAGGTATGTCAAGCACGCCTCCGCTATCATCGTGTGTGGGCTTCGGAACAGACTTGGATTATAGGATAAATGCTCTTGCAAAGTGAAGTGGACAAGCCGGACGGTGGAAGAGGATGCCTCGATCGTGATGAGCCCTGAAGAGCACCTCAAGATAGTTCGAATTTAGGGAATGTTCTCGCTATCAAGCTCAGCGGATCCTTTCTTTACTCCTAAGGCATGGCATAACTCGCTAGTGTGTAGCGGTCGCTCCGCATTTAATACCCACATCAAGGCTTCCATTCCGAGTGCGGATCTACCTTCCTTCTGCCCCCTCATTCGTTCTAGGGTTGCCTCATACGCATCTCTTAAATGCTGGCCCTTGGCCATCTTCAACTTTCGTCTTCTCTCAGAGATTGTAACCTCTCCCAGGATGGCCTCGATATTTAGCGAGACAAGGAGGAATCTGAAGGCCATGGGTAGTCAATATAAGATCATTCATGGAATGGGGACTGTAGATGTTCCCACACACATTTTAGAGACTCTTTCTGGAATAATTCTCACGATATCCGCACGCCATCAGAAATCGCCATAGGCTCAGGATCCATCTCCAACTTATTCTACAAATATCTCTTTATATCATGCGTTTTCAGAATGACTGGCACCGTAAGCCTGGTGGTGAAATATCGTGTAATTTCTGCCTCAACCTGGGGTCTCCCAGTGAGAAATATTCGTATCCTTGGCCACTCCTTAAGGACTTCCTTCATTGAGCCAAGAAGCTCTAGTAGATGCTTAGGAGGGCACTCGTCCAAGGCGTCAATACAAATGAAAATCTCCGGTAATATGGAAACAGCCTGCCTCAGCATCTGTACCATATCCGGAAGCCGCAGACCTCGACCACCGACTTCCATCTTCGCCTTTTGAAACACCTGTCGCACGTACTCCAGCGCTTTTCTTCTAACCAAGAGCTGCTTAAGGATAGCCCCCACGATATTGGTAGCCGTCTGCTCCTGTTGGTCGCGGAAGTCGCAGCAAAACATTGCGATTGCGGTCTCTTTCTCACCGGGCCTATCGCATAGGTCATCGATTACTAATGAACTAATATTCCTTGCCGTCGGCGATAATTCTTGCGTCTTCTAGATGAGTTAGGGACTTACCTTAGATATATTTTCCCCACTCCAGGATCCCCGTAGCAAAATAAAACACTCTTATATGCTCCACCTTCACTGCGCCTCCACCCCTGAAATTCTCTTGTTTCTAAAAGCCAATTCCCCACACCATCGCACCATCGAGCCTGTCGGTCCGTACATCCTGATGCCTTCTCCTAGGGTCGAGTGGCGAGAGCCACTGAATAATATCTGGGTTCTCATCGGCTATGACATTGTCAATATGGACGGTATTGTTGTTGTTAGAATTTTCACGAAGGTTCTATACGTATGACATGGACGACTAGAGAAAAGGAGAGATCTGGTTTAGCTAGAGTTGGACAGTGTGGGAAGTTGAAGCGTTAGTGTATATGATCAGAGGGGTTAGCTCTAGATCTGGTTACAAGTGGTTGACCTCATCATATACATTTTGTATATAGAAGCCGAGATGAGGACACGAGTACTTTCTATTGTGACTGCGTTCTGGTAGTATATTAGACCGCGGTTTTGGCAGGACATAGGAAAGGGACGTGGGAAAAATACAGCGATAAAAGTTACTTTATAACAGTTGTGACTATTCGTTACGTTGTAGCAGTTGACATTACCGGTATTAATCGGGTGCGGGTATTCTGTATGGTCCATTGTATGCCTAAAGAGTTGGTCTAGCGTAGATATGCGATGATAACTATGGTAGCGGCGTTGGGAGGTTTATGGAATTTGAGTCTACCGGGCTGGGAAAAAGGGGGTGACCTCTAAGGCTCCAAGTGTTGAAGTTAAATTTACTATCCAATCACTTGCCGTTAAGTAAACCCGACACATCGATGACTGTGAGATATGAGCTGAACATCTCAGAATACAACGTCGGCACTAGCTGGTACTCGGGTAGAGGGGCAATCCATCCTTCGAGTGCTCCATGAAATGTATCCTCTATATCCTATTGTGCGGTATTATTAATGTTCAATCATTGCCTACCTTTCAGAGAGAACTTGAGATTGTCTTATGGGAAGCTACTCGTATGTCAACCCTCTAGTTTAAGTATTGCAAGGCGCCCAGCCTCCTCCAAAATTAGTGAGCTATCCCAATCTTGAAGCAAGCTGTTTGAGCCGCCTGATTCTGCTTGGGGGGCGGCGCAACTTTTATACATGAACTATCACTTATTCTGACCGATTGTTTGGCATTTGCTCTCACAGTCTGATATCCCGATCGGCAATTTCCCGAATGGTCTGTTGTTGAAATTCCGTTATATTTCCTATGTGCATTTCATAACACTACCGTGTATTCTTTTACTTAGTTGGTGTTTCGGCTCTGCCTGTACACCGCTTACATTACTACAGCTAAGATATATATTATGGTGTTTTGTTGATTGTTTTAGGATAATATTTGGGGATTTGACATGTGCTTTTCTATCCGGTGTTCAGGATTTTATGCATCTCCTATGCACTATTATTTGTCATGATATTCACACCACACCCTTATAGTTTCACGCACATTGTTTATATTACTTGGCAGGATTTCAGGGTCAAACATGTTCGCACTTATGTTTCTTACATGGTATTCCATATATTTCTTTTATACATATAAGCGCACACTTTTGTATAAATATGTTGCTACCGCCCACCTGTTTTGGAATAATTAAGAACCAGAACTCCTACCAAATCTGCTCTATACTCCTCACCTAGCGTGCCTCGCAACTCCCCTCGCACTTGCGTAGTATTATCCACATAGAATAGATTGTGCCCTTGGCGTTCACATTTTGAACATCTGTGAGACACTCCTTGGGCCCAAGCAGCTTGGAGTGGCTAGTATGGAACATATCTAATAATACTAATATTTCTAGTTGAGTAATAAGTGGGGCAGCTCTGCCGGTATCTGGTCTGGATGTGATGCCTCTGGTGGCGTAGAAAGATGAATGCCTACGAGAACCATCATATGTCAACCAACCATCTTGCAGTGATTTCTTTTCACCTTGACTTGAAAAGAAAGCATTAATCTCTGAGGAAAACCCTAGCAGCACACAGAAACTCACAATACAAGGGTTGATTTCACAGCCATCCACTATACCACAATTTACCAACGCTTTATGACAGGATAATACGTATTTGTCAGCTTTCACCCAACCTGTGTGTCCGGTTGGTTTCTCGAACTCTTGAATGTTCCTTGCTATTAGCTGGGTTAGCTTCCGAATTCTACCAAATCAATGGTAACAACGCACAAGCATTACCTACGGTGCCAGTGGGGATACATGAAAACTGGCATTGGTCGTGCTATGTACGCACCCGCTATTATACAGACCCATACTCGTATCCTGAATACCTCTGCAGGGCATTTAGTGAAGGGAACTTGTATCTACTTTGGGTTTGGCCCTGTGGCGGAAAAGAATGAGAGCAAGCTAAATAAAAAGTAAAAATGCACAAGACAGTGGTTTGTGCTGTACTTGAGTACTGGTGGTGCGGCGACTTCGGCAGAAATAAACTAAAAGGAAAAGGTTGACAATTGAAAATTTGATGGTGGAGTGCTTGGTATTCTGGGTGCGGGTTACTTCTGGACACTAACAAACGACAGATTGATAAGAAAGGGGGGGGGCTGCTGGTAACTTTGTCTCCTGTTTCGTAAGCTGAAATGCTAAATGGGAAGAAGGATGAATAATGGGCATGGAGTATATCCGGTATGATACCTCGCATGAAATGTAAGGTGAGTTTCTCGCTGGAGGAATTTATGACGTTCCCCTCTCTGTACTATACAGTAACGTAATTTACGCTGTAACCGCCCATGACGGTGTTACCGACCACAGCAACTGACCAATGTTTATTTAGCCACCCGAGGACGAAATGATCTCCCATGCTCCTCAAAAACTCTATCAATGTTTGCCACCATCTCAGCAATCCTCGACGCTCTTCGAACTTCCTCCCTCCCCTCATCCTTTATCACAATTCCATCAAAACCCCGCATATCACCTTCCCCATCCCCCTCACTCTCACTAGACCAACCATCCTCCTGCCCCAATGCCTTGATAGAAGACCCCGTAGAATGGAACTCCCCATTCTCCTCAATGATAACAACCTTTTTTTTTTTTGTTGCAGGAGTTGGCCGTTCCATACCATCTGTAGGGCTTTTTTTCTGCCGCCTCAGCTTGCCACCTGCTTTAGCTGCCTTCATGGCATCAGCTGTCTCTCTTGCCTCGCGTAGTCGTAATACCTCCTCAGTATCAATGACACGCGCTTTGGTAAGACGCGGGCGGTCCCCAGTCTTTATCTTTGATGTTTTGAGAACCTTTTCTCGAAACTGCTTATGAGTTTCTTGTTCAATTTCCTTCTCAATAATCATTTGCTGAAGACCCTTTGACAAAGAATCTATAATAGTTCGTAATTCTCGTGCTGGGGTAGCCTCACCTTTCACCATTTTCACTCCCCGTCTCGCTAACAGGCAGGTGTTGTGCGAGGTTCGTGGGGTGGTAGAAATTTGGGTTGAGGTTTCCTTCGTGTGTGAGTGCCTTGTATTGCTTCGGGAATCCAAGACACGTCTTGGATTCAAGGGCTGTATGCCAGCCGCCTCCCATGCCCTTAGAACGTTTTCTTCTGTATATGCACGTTTCCGTGCTGGTAGCAATATCCTGTAAGTTAATTAATTAATAAAGCTTTTTTTAACTCAAACATTAGATTAAATTACCGTAGAAATTCCCCCTTATTCATTCCTTCCTCCCCCTTTGCTATCCATTCATCTAGTCCGGCACTATAGTAGTGCTGTAAGGGGCCAAACAACCCTACATCAAGGGGCTGGAGGAGGTGTGTTGAGTGGGCAGGGAAACACAATGGGATTACTCGGTGAGAGAGGCAAAAGTCAAAAAATTCCCAGGTGAGATGCGAAGTATGACCGTCGAGTAAGAGTAACCGATATTTTCCTTGTGCTCTATCACAATCCATCTTATTAGCTTGCAATCTGAGTAGAATAAGCTTTCTACTACTAGGTAGATAGACCTATAGATTAGTCAATAATTAACTAGTAAGATTGCAATACGTACCGCTCTACCGTCCCTGGTTCAAAGTTTTTTTCCAGCCATTCTACTCCAAGTTCCTGATCAGTCCAACCTTTTTTTGAGTAGGAAAAGGTGGCCTGATCTCCCTTCCGCAAGGCTGCATACCAGCCCATATAATGTGCTTCCCCTTTATTAATTAGCATCGGGGGTAGGACAATTCCGGCTGCTGAGACAGCCTCGATTACGGTCACCCATTCCCGGCTTCCATCATGCGTTAGTCTTGGGTTTTTCCTCCCCCTCCTACATATCACTTTACACCTTTCTCCCTTCCCCATCATAAACCCTTTCTCATCCATATTATACATATTCTCAGGTACAATTCCATAGTATTTGATCGCCCATGATAGCTATATTTCTTAGTTAGTACTTAATAAAAGAAAAAAAGAATACCAAGAGACCCACCTTTGTAAAATAGTCTCTCAATACAGCGGGATTGCTTGCCAATGCTCGCTGTCGGTCCAATCTACTACTAAACCTGCTTGCTAGTTCAGGATTTCTGTCCAAGAAGCGTTTCAGCCAATGCTTTCCCAACGTTTGCTGCCCCGCACGCTTCTGAATAAGGTGCTCAGCCATTTGCTTCACCAGGGTAAGTTTAGGCGGAAATCCCCAGTCATCCAGGTGGTTGCACCACCGAACGATTGCCTTTTCTTCCTGTTTAGTAAACAACTGCATGGGCTCGCGACTGGACTTCCGATCCTGGGCCCCATTTAGCCGGTCACGAAGTGTAGAGTATGGTATCCCATACTTCTCTGCCATCGCCCTCATAGATGAGGCTTTGCCCTTTCGGTAGGCCCGCATCGCAAGCTGAAGGTTATTTTCACGCTCAGATTCTTTCCCTGCATTTCGTTGAGGCATGGTATGTCGTTTGAGTATTGTTACTTGCGTTCTCGCTCTTCTGTGGTACTTGAGGCAAAGGCGGGGTAGTTCTCTTGGCACTGATCGGTTTCACCGTCATGGTCGGTTACACCATAAATCACGTTACCATATAGCATAGCGAAAACTGGGAGAAAAAGGTATGGGCCGGCCAATAGCTAATCAATTTCCCATCACAATCCCTATTTTTGAATGATTTACGCACCTTGTGGTTATCCGTTCATTTGGAGTGTGATTGTTTCTCCTTGGGGTTTCGGGGGTAGCATGGGGCGACTCCCGGTAAAGGCGTCATGGCCGAGCACTCGCTCCTGTTGTAGGTTAGAAGGGTATGTGCTTTGGGGGATCTCGGAGGCGGGTGCGTGTTATCAGAGTGAGAGACTTGAGTATAGGTGGTGAAAATTCCCTCCCTCTCACCCGTAGCTTTCATAGACCAAGCAGCGATGGTATTTTCAATCAGGCTGTTCGATAAATCATGTCAAATATCACAATCTTTGGTAAGATACATTGTGAGTGGTAGAATACTGAGGAACCTAGAGGGGAAGGCACGGTGCATTCCTATGATAGAGTGTCTAAAGAAGGAATCTAAGCGGGATAGCGGGGGAAATGGGTCTGCAGGTAATTAAAGGAGATAGATGTTCTGTACAAGTAGGAGATGGAAGAAGGAATTAAGAAGAAAAGTAAAGGAAGTAAAAGAGGAGGGTAGAGATTGTGCGCTATATTCCGCCTTATGTGTTGAACAAGGAGTAGTAGCGTTTTCCCATACCCGCTCTGCATGTATAATATAGCAATCGCGATGAAAATTTAATGATAGTAATAAAGTGGGTGAGAAGGAGGGGCTAATAAGGGGATATAGGAGAAGAATTGAGCAGGAAATAATCGCGAAGAGAAAAATTCGCTGTTGCAGGGGGGATCGGGTATTGGGGGGAAAGGACCTGGAATAGTGAAAGATAGGTGGACGGGAAAGGCTGAAAGGGGCATTGAAGTATCGTAAGTCCTACGACTTAGGTGGGGACGCTCGGTGCTTCTTTCGCGGGTTTCCTTCATCGCCGGAATGGAATGTTCTTTTGTTGTTGCTGTCCGAGCTGTCCCCTTGAGGCGGGGTCTCCCATCCCATACTTCGGGCTTGTTTGGCATCGATGGGGATGGGAAGGGAGGGTTTAGGTTGGGAGAGTAATCGCACAAGCCCTGCATGCCCCAAGGACGTAGCAAACTCAAGGGCAGTTTTGCGGCTATAGTCTCGTATGTTGGGATTAAGATCATTTCGTTCCAATAGCAACTTTACAATCTCTTCGTGCCCGCGCCCCACAGCCCACGTGAGAGGTGTTCGGCCAAGTGAGCTATCCGGAGTGTTGGGATTGGTATCCTCTCGCTCCAATAGCAACCTTACTATTCCCTCATGCCCACCACTCGCAGCATGCGAGAGGGGTGTTTTGTTGAATTGGAGATCTGCAGTGTTGGGGTTGATATCTACTCGCTCCAGTAGCAACCTCACTATCCCCTCATGTCTACCACTCGCAGCCCACCAGAGTGGTGTTCGGTTGGTTGAGATGTCGGCAGTGTTGGGATTAATATCCTCTCGTTGCAATAACAATCTTATTATTCTCTCATGTCCACCACTCGCAGCCCACCAGAGTGGTGTTCGGTTGTCTGGGATGTCGGCGGTGTTGGGGTTGGTATCCTCTCGTTCCGATAGAAACCTCACTATCCCCTCATGCCCGCCCCTCGCAGCCCACCAGAGTGGTGTTCGGTTGTTTGGGATGTCTGCAGTGTTGGGATTAATATCCTCTTGTTCCAGTAGCAAGCCCACTATCCCCTCATGTCCACCGCTCGCAGCCCACCAGAGTGGTGTTCGGTTGTTTGGGACGTCTGCAGTGTTGGGATTAATATCCTCTTGTTCTAGTAGCAAGCTCACTATCCCCTCATGCCCACCACTCGCAGCCCACCAGAGTGGTGTTCGATAATACTCAGAATCTGCAGTGTCGGGATTGGTATCCACTCGTTCTAATAGCAAATTCGCTACTCCCTCATACCCGCCCTCTGCGGACCACGAGAGCGGTGTTCGATTTTCCCGGGTGTCTGGAGTGTTGGGATCAATATCCCCTCGTTCCAATAGCAACTTCACTACTCCCTGATGCCCACGCGCTGCAGCCCACAGGAGCGGTGTTCGACCATATCCGGTATCCATGGTGTTAGGATTGATATCCTCTCGTTCCAATAGCAGCTTTACGACTCGCTCATGCCCGCGCTCCGCAGCCCACAGGAGTGGCGTTCGATCATATTGGGTATCTGGAGTGTTGGGATTGATATCCTCCTGCTGCAAAAGTATACTTACAACCTCCTCATGGCCTCCTACCGCTGCCCATGCAAGCGCCGTTCGGCCCAAGGTATCCATCGCGTTAATGTCCCACCCCTTCATCCCTAGCAGGGCGGCAACTATGCCCGCAATCCCAAGAAATGACGCTCCATGGAGCCCCGTAAAGCCATTAGGCCCATCTCCCCCGTAAACCCCCCCGTAAATACACCAGTCCCACCAAGGCCCACTGTCATGATACTGTAGCAAGAGCAACTGAGAGGATATATGCTGCTCGAATCCAATCAAAAGTTCCAGCGCAAGTGGGCTTACAAACTCAGTCTTCTCCATTCTAATGTGCTTTCCCCAATAACGAGACGCATATTCGACAAGCGGGACTGTCGATGGAGCGGAATCAAGAGTTGACGAAAGTTCCCGGACACACCGAAAATTGAGGTACGTCAAGCAACCCTCCGCTATCATGGTGTGTGGGCTTTGGCACACACCTGGATTATTGGATAAATACTCATGCAAAGTGAAGTGGACAAGCCGGACCGTGGAGGAGGATGCCTCGATCGCGATGAGCCCTAAAGAACACCTCAGGATAGTTCGAATTTCAGGAACATTCTCATGATCTAGATCGGTGGATCCTTTCTTTACTCCTAAGGCATGGCATAGCTCGCTGGTGTGCAGTGGTCGCTCCGCATTCGATACCCACATCAAGGCTTCCATCCCGAGTGCGGATCTACCTTCCTTCTGCGCCTTCATTCGGTCTATGGTTGCCGCATACGCATCTCTTAAATGCTTGCCCTTAGCCATCTCCTCCAACTTTCGTCTTCTCCCGGAGATTGTGACCTCGCCCAGGATGGCGTCGATGTTTAGCGAAACAAGTAGGAATCTGAAGGCCATGGCTAGTCAGGTCATGCTTGGAATGGGGGTTGTGGATGCTCCTACGCACATTTCAGAGACTTTTTCTGGAATAATTCTCAGAATATCCGCATGCAAGCCATCGGACATTGCCATAGGCTCTGGATCCATCTCCAACTTGTTCTCCAAATATCTCTTTATATCCTGCGTTTTCGGGATGACCGGAACTGTAAGCCTAGTGGGGAAATATCTTGCAATTTCTGCCTCAACCTGGGGCCTCCCGGTGAGAAATATTCGTATCCTAGGTGACTCGACAAGGACTTCCTTCATTGAGCCTAGAAGCTCTAGTAGATTCTTCGGAAGGCACTCATCCAAGGCATCAATACAAATGTAAACCTGTGGTAATATGGAAACAGCCTGCTTCAGCATCTGCACCATATCTGGAAGTCGCAGACCCCGACCGCCGACTTCCATCTTCGCCTTTTGAAACACCTGTCGCACGTGCTCCAGCACTTCCCTTCTTACCAACAGCTGCTTGAGGATGGCTCCTACGATATTTGTAGCCGTCTGCTCCTGTTGGTCGCGGAAGTCGCAGTAGAACATTGCGATCGCGATATCTCCCTCACAAGGTCCATCGCACAGGTCATCGATCACTAATGAACTAATATTCTTTGCCGTCGGCGATAATTCGTGCTTCTTCCAGGTGAATCAGGAACTTACCTTAGATATGTTTTCCCTACCCCGGGATCCCCGTAGCAAAATAAAACACTTTTATCTACTCCACCTTCGTTACTCCTCCACTCCCGAAACTCCTTTGTATCCAACATCCAACTACCCACACCATCAAGCCTGTCGGTACGCACATCCTGATGCCTCCTCCTGGGGTCTAGTGGCGAGAGCCACCGCATAATATCTGGGTTCTCATCGGCTATGACGTTGTTCACATTGACGATATTGCTATTTGTTACGTTGTAGGAGTTGACATTACCGGTATTAATCGAGTGCGGATATGCTGTGCGGTCCATGGTAAGGTATATCCAAAGTGTTGGTCAAGTGTACTGTAGATATGCTATCGCGAGAACTATTATGGCAAGGTTGAGCTTAATGGAATTTGCACCAGCCGGGCTGAGAAAAGAGTTGTGCGGCTCCAATAGCTGGGATTACTATCCAATCACTTCCGGCTGAGTAAACCTGAGAGCTTTAATACCTACTAGATACCGGTCTAAGTTCGCCATCACAGAACACAGTAGACAATAATACTCGAGCGGAGGGGCAATCCATGCTTGAAGCGCTCGAAGAATCTAGTATGCAGATTCTGTATCCTAGTGCCCGTTACTGTATTTATTGAAATTGAAGCATTGCCTTCTTATAAGTTATGATACGGGGAAACTTGCTGACTTGTCCGAAACTAGAATAACTTATGGTTGGGAAACCCTGTTGCCGAAGTGCTCTGCCAAGAAAATATTGTTTATCTTCCTTCACCAAAGGATTTTCAACCAACAAGTCTAATGAGAATTATAGCTCTATTACGCGGTAGAGTGGGTGATGCTCTACACACTAATAGAGATATCATAAGATAAAAATATCCCTAGTTTTCGTTGAGATATTGGGGTTTAAAATTTTGGTCCGCGTAGGGGAATGTCCAGGGTAGGTTGATTACTGTTAGATACCTTGGCAAGGACTGTTAATTGATATTTGCCCATATTATAACCTGGAAAATGCCCAGTCTTGGTAGATTAACCTATGTTAATTTGTTGGAATGTTCTTTTTTTGCGGCTAGCAAGGCGCCTAACGTCCCTCCACAATAGATAGTAAGCGATCCCAATTGTGGGGCCGCCGGATCCCAGCCCAGAGGGATTCGGCGGCGGTCCCTGGGATTCGGAACTCAGGACCAATTTGCCCAACCATCTGGTTCTGAAATTTGTGGAATAAAACTAGACGGGGGGGATCTCAACCGGCATCGTTATTCGAGGAACGGCGCAAAAATGGTACCTAATTTTCTACTACGATATCCTAAATTCTGGCAAGACTGTCAAAACGTGGCGTTGCTTCGGGGGTGAGGTTGTAAATTCCACCCAACACTACCGGCATTATTATAATGGTAGGAAAATAGGTAAACACCGTCTACGTGCCCGCAGCCGTCCACACCCCTCCAACCGTCAAGCCCCCCTTAGCTGTCGGTACTGTCGGGTGCCTGGGGTTGGAGTGGTAGACGTATAACTATCCAATCTTGCGTTGTTTCTGTGGATTGGATAAGTCGCTGTTTATGGCTAGATTTAGTGTATAAAGTGGGTCATGGAAGACCCACGGTGGAAAGGGAAGAGTGAGGCGAGAGTTATCCGGGAACCATTGATCTTCCTTCACCATTCTCTTGTTTTCAGAGCCACCGTGACCCCCGATCAACTCCCGTGCCATGCCCCCCAAAAAACGGGAACCCAGATTCCCGGAAACCCCCCCGAAGGTACCGTCCCGTGTTGCTGGACGGCGCTCCGTAAGTAAACGGGCCCTTGGTCTGTCTGATATGTCGATATTTGCTCTCCCGTTCTGACATCCCAATCCGCCATCGACCAAATCGTGAATGGGGGTCCCTTGGGCGGGGGGAGCTTGCAGTGGCTAAGGTTGAACATTTCCTTCTCTCT
>Ga0307510_10000671_pt1 | contig 34905 bp, 24 predicted proteins | sample 12_EM_MG_FD_207224 | JGI IMG/M metagenome (GOLD analysis project Ga0307510, IMG submission 207224) | Populus trichocarpa ectomycorrhiza microbial communities from riparian zone in the Pacific Northwest, United States - 12_EM | ecosystem: Host-associated > Plants > Roots > Unclassified | place... | reverse complement strand
GTTTCATATAACTAACAATTGATTTGACTTATTAAAATTAAAATCCAACATTCACACCCACCAGGAACGAACGGGCAGGAACATATACGCCTTTATCGATACCGAACTGCGCACCACCGCCAGCATTGGGACTGATCCCGATCTCAGGATCGTAACCAGAGTATTTTGTGATGGTAAACAGGTTTTCGCTGAGCGCATATACGCGTAATCTCTGACAACCCCATTTGTTAAGCATGGTCTTGGGCAGGTTGTATCCTATTTGAAGGGTTCTTAACTTAAAGAAGCTGCCGCTTTCGAGATAAAGACTGGTAAACCTGGAGTAGCTTTTGCCCGGGTCGGCAGCCGCTATCCGGGGCAGACTGGCGCCAGTGTTAGAGGAAGTCCAGGCATTCAGATATTTCGTCTGATAATTGGCCGTATTGATGTCCAGTCTTCTCAAACCCTGGAAGATCTGGTTGCCGCCCGATCCGCTGCCAAAGGCAATAAAGTCAAAGTTCTTATACCCCAGGTTGATAGTAAGACCATAACTGACGGTCGGGTTGGGATTGCCAAGATAAGTACGGTCATTGGCGTCGATGATATTATCATTTTGCAGATTGGCTATCTTAAGATCACCGGGTTTTGCTTCAGGTTGCAATTTGGTGACCTTATCAGCGCCTACATAACCGTCAACTTCTGCCTGGGTTTGGAAAATACCGAGTGATTTATACCCGAAGTACCGCTGATAAGCCTGTCCTATCTGTGTACGGGATATATTACCCATTGTCTGGAAGGTAGCACTGTTGTCTTCAAAGTAAGTCTGCCCGGGCAGCATCTTGGTAACCTTATTTTGATAGAAGGAGATGTTACCATTCAGACCAAGGGAGACTTCACCCAGTTTCTTTCTATATCCGGCTTCGATTTCCAGACCTTTGTTTTCCATGTCATCGAAGTTCTGCGCAAAGGCACCATAACCTACATAACCCGGTATGGCCGGATATTGCAGGATCCCGGTCGTTTTCTTCTTATAGACATCGACGGTTAAGGTAAGGGCATTAAACAGGATGGCGTCAAAACCGATATCGGTCTGGGTAGTCTGTTCCCATTTCAGATCGGGATTGGCAGGAACACTGGGGCTATAACCGATGTTAACTGCACCGGCAGTACCAAAAGAATAGTTGCGCTGGCCACCGGCATCTACGGTCGGAATAAAAGCAAAATCGTTTATACCACCATCACTACCCGTAACACCATAGCTTGCCCGGATCTTCAGGTTGGTAAGTACATTGCTCTGCGGGAAGAAGGTTTCGTTTGTGGGCACCCAGCCAACCGAAGCAGAAGGGAAATAGCCGAATTTGTTGTTGCCGCCAAAACGCGAAGAGCCATCCCTTCTGACAAGCGCTGTCAGCAGGTATTTTTCTGCGTAGTTGTATTGCAAACGGGAGAACAACGAATTGATACGATGATCGGTACCGTCAGAGCCGCTGCTGTTCTGCCGGTCAGCGGGCAGCGCATTATACAGGAAAGAAGCCTGGTCAAAAGTCTTTGCCGGGACGTTGTTGTAAGAAATGGTGGAGCCCCTGGTATTACCATCCTTGTATTCACCCCATCCACCCAGTAAGGTAACATTGTGTCTGTCAAAGACCCGGTTATACGAAACTGTATTTTCAACATTCCAGTTCATCAGCCAGTTCTGATTCCGGGTAAGATTGGATTGGTTGATAGACGTTGAAGTGTTGTAAAAAGCAATGGGGGTAAAAGATTCATAGCCGTAAAAGGCCATCTTTGTACCTAAGGTCGAATGGATGACCAGTCCCTTTACAGGGGAGATATCAACATAGGCATTGCCGATAATGTTGTGCTCCCAGTTATAGTTACCCAGGTGGTTCTGGATATATTGCAGAGGGTTTTTCATTTCCTGGCCGACATAAGGCGATATGCCATAATACTGACCGGAAGGAGTGCGGGTGGCGGCAGCTTTCTGGGCGGCTGTCTGGGGAATAAATGCATTTTGCCCCACAGAGTCGGTAACTATCGCAGGTGTGATAGGATCGAGATTGAGGGCAGAGCTTACCACGCCACCAAATTCCCGGTTTACATCCCCTACGCCTTTATTTTTACCGTATTCATAACCCAGGTTTTCACCAAAGCTGATCCATTTAGCGGGTTTGAAATTCGTGTTTATCCTATAATTCAGCCGTTTCCACCTGGAGATAGGAGTTGCAATGATCCCCTGGAAATCGCTGTAACCAAAAGAAGTAAAGAAAGTGGACTTGTCGTTGCCGCCGCTGATGCTCAGCTCATGGTTTGTTTTGGGCGCGCTGTAGTTGAAGATCTGCTTCTGCCAGTCGGTGCCGCTGCCAAGGGAAGCGGGATTAGCAAAAACAGGAGCGTTGCCTACTGCGGTTGCAGCCTGGTTTCTCAGCGTAGCATACTGCTGGGCATTCAGCAGGTCGACTTTTTTCGCTGGCGCCTGAGTGCCGTAGTAACCATTATAGTTGATCCGGAGATTGCCTGCTTTACCCTTTTTAGTGGTGATCAGGATTACGCCCGAAGCAGCCCGGGTACCATAGATGGCAGCAGATGCAGCGTCTTTTAAGACTTCAATAGATTCGATGTCATCCTGGTTAAGATAACCGATACCACCGGCATCGACGATAACCCCGTCGACTACCCAGAGCGGATCGTTCTTGCCAACGCCGTTACCAAAGGAGGTGAAACCTCTCAACCGAACGGTCGAGGCGGCGCCAGGCTGACCCGATTGAGAAGCAATGGTCAAACCCGAGGTCCGGCCTTGCAGGGCCTGCTCGACCCGAACGACGGGTTGTTCAGCAAGGTCTGCTGCCTTTACACCGGAGATGGCACCGGTGACGACACTTTTCTTCTGGGTTCCATATCCAACCACGACTACTTCATCGAGTTTGGATGCAGCAGTCTGCTCCAGCTGAACTGAAATAGCACCTGAAGCAGGAATGGCAATCTCCTGATTGGCCATTCCAATGTAAGAGATGACTAAAAATTTTGCAGAGACAGGAACACTAAGCGTGAAATTACCGGAATTGTCTGTCGTCGTTGCGGTCTTATCACCCTTGACTGAGACAGTTGCACCGGAAAGAGGTTGATTGGTTGACTTGGAACTAACATTACCTGTTAGGGTATGGTTTTGTGCCGAAGCTGCAAAAAAAAGGATCTGAAAGAACAATAATGCACGAAGATGTAGCAGAAATTTTGCTTTCATACAACAAGCAGTTAGATTAAGAATGATGAATCAGTTAACAACCGCTAAATTAATCGTGGTGCTAAAGTCTTTCCAACAAAAGGACTACGGCAATGCTACGTCAAGCAAAAAATAGAACTTATTTGTTTTTATTTATACTTTTAATATTATGATTATTAATATAATACAATTTTAAAAGCGTAGTGCTTTTAAATCGGTTGCGCTGGAGATGCTAAATAGAGGAGGGAAAACCAGGGGAGATCCGGAGACTTTTAATGATTAATCTGATCAGAAGGTTATGGGGATCTTCGAATTCAACTTAATTATATATTAATAATATTGGGTTATTCAGCGTATTTTCCCCACTACAATGCCACTACTCGGACCGAAGACTTTTAACCGGTGAAGCAATGGCGGCCTTGATAGACTGGTAGCTGATGGTGGCAAAAGCAATAGCAAGTGCGATCAGACCGGCCCCCAGAAAGATCCCCCAGCCGATGGTGATCCGGTAGGCAAAGTCCTCGAGCCACTTGTTCATGATCAGCCACGAAAGGGGGACAGCGATCAGAAAAGCAAACCCGACAAGCCTTAAGAAGTCCACAGACAACAGCCGTACAATACCCGTAACGCTGGCCCCCATCACTCTTCGGACACCTACTTCCTTGGTACGCTGCAGGGTACTGTAAGAAGATAGTCCAAGCAGCCCGAGACAGGAAATAAAGATGGCCAGGACGGCAAAATTGATAAAGAGATTTCCAAACCGCTCTTCAGACTTGTATTGTTTATTGAACGCTTCATCGAGGAAGAAATACCTCACTGGAAGGGGGGTCCCCAGTTGATCCCACTTTTTCTTTATCGATGTTATTGCGCCCGGCAGATTATGGCCTGAGATCTTTACGGAAAGATAGTTACAGTCATTAAAGTCCAGACAAATGCTCAAAGGTGTGATCTCCTGTTGAAGACCATTGAAATTATAGTCTTTTATGACACCGATGATCTGTCCCTTCTTCCCCCACTGACTAAAAGACCGGCCTATCGCCGCCTGGGGCGAAGCATACCCGAAGAGTTTTATCGCCTTTTCGTTGAGGATCATGGCCTGCATGGTATCTGTCGCTATGTCTTTCCGGAAGAAGCGACCGGCAAGCAGCTTCATTTTATATTGCTCCATAAATCCAAAGTCGACATAGGTGAGATCAAGATCAGCGACCTGCATTTCTCCGCGACTGTTCTGTACCTGGGAATAGGCGCCATAGGTCCCATCCCCGGGTACACTACCGGAAAAGGCGGTGGATAGCACCCCTGGTAGACCCGCTATATCCTGGCGGAAGACGACCTTGTGCGGGTCATTGCGCGTATCCAATACCAGCATCTGGTCTTTATTAAAGCCAAGATCACGGCTGCGCATGTAGTTGAGTTCCGAGTATACGACAGCCGTACCGATGATGAGGCTTATGGAAATAGTAAACTGGGCAATGACCAGGCCTCTTCGCAGGGTAAGACCTTTTTTACTGGTGGTGAAACGCCCTTTCAGGGAAGCGATTGGCTTAAAAGAAGAGAGTACCAACGCAGGATATACCCCAGCCAGCAGACCAATGACCATTGCGATCAACAGCAGGGTAAGGATATAGACCGGCTGGGTAAAGATGCCTTCACTGATGGTTTTGCCGGCAAGCTGATTGAAAAGAGGCAGGGCCAGACTGCAAAGACCAAGGGATAAGACAAACGCAACGAGACAGACCACGATAGATTCACCAAGGAACTGACCGGTAAGCTGAAACCTGGCCGCACCGACTACTTTACGGATACCGACCTCTTTTGCACGCTCCGCGGCCCGGGCCGTCGTAAGATTGACAAAATTAATACAGGCAATGAACAGGATAAAGAGTCCTATAATGGAAAAAATATACACGTTACTCTTGCTCCCGGAAACAAAACCTCCACGCGTGGACCAATATACATCTTTCAGATTTTCAAGGAATAAGATATAATTCTGCTGCTGCGCCTTTAGCTTTTCACCTATATGCCTTTGTATGAATGGTTTTAATTTAGCTTGCAGGCTGGCCGGATTGACACCAGGTTTTAAAAGCACGTATGAGTTAACACCAAAACTCCCCCATCGATAGTCGAGACTATCCCGGAATCTTTTCCGGGTAGACATAGAGACAAAGAGGTCGGCCTTTATCGAAGAGTTTTCGGGGATGTCCTTCATAATACCCGTGACCGTTGCGCTGAAACCGCTATCGGAAAAAAGTAGTGTCTGCCCCATGGGATTGCTATCCCCAAAATACTTTTTCGCAGTAGTCTGCGAGAGGACAACACTAAAAGGGGATCTCAAGGCGGTAGAACGATTTCCATCCACGAGTGGAAAGTCGAAGATGGAAAAGAGAGATGAGTCAGCAAAGACAGTTCCATTCTCCTCAAACCGGATATCCCCTCTTTTTATCAATACACGGGTGCCACTAAGCCGAACGATATCTTCTACTTCGGGATAGTCGGCTTTGAGGTTGATGGCCATCGGCATGGACGTATTGGACGCGTGCTGGGTGGCGGCAGTCGATGTCAGGTCAGTCACCAGACGGTAGATACGCGCCTGTTTTGTATTGAACTTGTCATAGCTTGTTTCAAAGCGGACATACTGATAGATCAGGAAAAAAGCAGACATGCCAACGGCGAGACCTATTATATTAAGGAGTGAAAAGGCCTTGTGACGCCAGAGACTGCGGAAGGCGATCTTAAAATAGTTTTTTAGCATAGTCTGGTTTTTTTAAAACTAATGAATTAGGAGCACATTGGATGCCAATTGGGAATCTGGCTTAAAATCAATCTTTTATGATGATTTATAGAAACCAATGTGTCCGGTTTTGAAACAAGGAATGTCCGGTTTGATTTTTTAACTGTGTAGGGGCATACATATCTGCAAGGGCCGGGCACAACAATTGAATAACTAAGGGTCAGGCCATGGCAACGGAATCCTTTCTTACCAAATATGTCTTCAGCACTGATCATAAGGTAATAGCCAAACAATTCCTTATTACAGGCATGGTGTGGGCAGTGGTTGGCGGGGTTTTCTCCGTTCTTATGCGAATACAGCTGGGTTATCCCAATTCCTCCCTGATCCAGCCAGGCACCTATTACCAGCTGGTAACAATGCACGGAACGATCATGATCTTTTTTGTCCTGACGGCGGGATTGAGCGGGACCTTTGCCAATTTTCTGATCCCGCTGCAGATCGGGGCAAGAGATATGGCTTCCCCTTTTGTGAATATGTTGTCTTACTGGTTCTTTTTTGCGGCAAGTCTGATCATGATAAGCTCATTTTTTGTGCAGAACGGACCATCAGGAGTCGGGTGGACAGCATACGCGCCTTTGAGCGCTTTAAAAGATGCGGATTCAGGAAGCGGAACAGGTTTGGACCTATGGATCATCAGCCTGGTTTTTTTTATCATTTCGACATTGATGGGTGGCATCAATTATATTTCTACTATCCTGAATATGCGGACCCGGGGGATGTCGATGACCCGACTGCCGCTGAGCATCTGGGGTCTGTTGTTCACGGCCATCATGGGACTGCTGTCTTTCCCGGTGCTGCTGGCGGCCTTTGTACTGTTGCTGTTCGACCGGAATGCAGGAACCAGCTTTTACCTTTCAGATATCTTTATGACCTCGACTGCGCGGGCACTGCCGTATGAAGGTGGCAGCGCCATCCTTTACCAGCATCTTTTCTGGTTTTTGGGGCACCCGGAAGTATATATCGTCATTTTCCCCGCCTTTGGGATGGTCTCGGAGATCATGAGCGTGAACGCACGAAAGCCGATCTTCGGCTATACCGCCATGGTCTATTCGATGTTCGCTATCCTGACATTGTCGTTTATGGTCTGGGCGCATCATATGTTCGTGTCGGGACTCAATCCATTGTTGGGCTCCGTGTTCGTGCTGCTTACCCTGCTGATAGCCGTACCATCAGCAATTAAGGTTTTTAACTGGATCACAACGCTTTGGCGAGGTAATATCCGGTTTACACCGGGGATGCTGTTTTGTATCGGATTCGTAAGCACCTTCATCTCCGGGGGACTGACAGGGATCTGGCTCGGAGATTCGACCATTGATATCCAGTTACACGACACCTATTTTGTAGTGGCGCATTTTCATCTGGTGATGGGGGTTTCGGCCATGTTCGGCATGTTTGCGGGGATCTATCACTGGTTCCCGAAGATGTTTGGCCGGTTTATGAGTCCCGTGCTGGGGTATATTCATTTTTGGATCACACTTTTATCAGCCTACCTGATCTTCTGGCCGATGTATTATGAAGGATTGGCAGGTATGCCAAGGCGGTATTTTGATTTTACGGGATGGGTCTCCTTTAATCAGTTCGGGGAACTGAATATCTTTATATCGGCGGTGGCAATGCTGGCCTTCGCGGCGCAGCTGGTCTTTTTGTACAATTTCTTTTCATCCATCTTTAGGGGAGAAAAGGTTACCGATAAGAATCCATGGCAGGCAAATACATTGGAATGGACGACACCGATAGAGCTGATCCATGGGAATTGGCCGGGAGAGATACCGGAAGTGCACCGTGGACCATATGAATATGGGAAAGATGGGATTGAATTTATGCCCCAAACCTCACCACCACCCCTCCTCAATAATGACACTTCTGACATTCCGTCCCACCAATATCCTCAACGGTAACAGAATCTCTTTGCCCCGTTCTCAGCTCGCGGGCATACTTACTATAAATGCTATAAAACTTATTGCCTTGTACACCCCCGGCACTATCGGGAAAATCGACTTTTGATGTCCGGTGGCAATTGATACACCAGCCCATGCTGAGCGGGGCGAACTGTTTTACTTCATCCATTTCCTGTACCGGTCCATGGCAGGTTTGGCATTGTACCTTACCCGCGCGCACATGCTGAGCATGGCTAAAAAAGACATGGTCCGGAAGATTATGAATTCTTATCCATTCGATCGGTCTCCCAGGTTCAGTATATCTTCCCTTCTCCGGGTTGTAACCCGTATAGCTGTATAACTTTTTGATCTCATCGTTGGGGCTGACGATAGTCCCATCCTCCCGTTGCAGCCTCTCCCCGTGATAGTCATTGATGGCGGCATGGCAGTTCATACAGATGTTGGGAGAAGGTACAGCCGCTTGTTTGCTTTCCCAGGCATGGCCATGACAAAGAAGACAGCTGATCTGGTTGAGACCGGCATGTACCCGATGTGAAAAAAAGATGGGCTGCTGTGGCTGGTAATTTTGAGACCTGCCGAGACCTATCCCCCACTCTACCATCCAAAACCCAAGTACCCCGAATAGTAGGAGACTTGCCAGGACCAGGTAGAATTTGTTTCGATAGATAGGCACCGGCGGAGTAGGAATGATATTTTGCTTTTCCTCGACAAGTCTTTTGAGATTCCGATTGTGCATGTAGAGACCAAATACAAAGATCCCTAAAACAAAGGTGATCATGCCATATAAGACCGAGTGGTCTTCCAATGGCTCTGCATTGGGATAGGTTGAGGTATTCGTTTTGGCCAGAGGTTCTGTGTAATTATTTACATAGGTCAGGATCGCATCTATCTCCGCATCGCTGAGACCGGGGAAAGTATTCATCGGCGCCCGTCCATAGGAATTGTAAAGATTATTAAAATAAGTATTGCCGGATGCCAGGACCTTTTGATTGTTGTGGATCCAGTCATGGAGAAGCTTGCGATCGGTGACCCGGTCGGTAACGCCTTTTAAAGCAGGACCCGTAATGACCTTAACCGGATTATGACATTGAGCACAGTTGGTTTGGAACAGAAGCTTGCCATCCTGGGACAAGGCCCTGGTAGTTGGGAAGAATGTGAAGAGGATGAGGAGCAGCGGGTGTACCTTACCGGGCATGTGGTAGCTTATGGAAAAATCATGCCACGGCAAATAAAACTGCCGGACGGTCTTATCCGGCAGTTCAGATAGATGTATAAGTGATTACAGCAGGTTGCTGGTCATAGGATCGATGACGGCTTTTACTTCAGCGACAGTGTTGACAGGAAAACCTCCCAGCCTGGCATGTTCGCGGATGAGCTCTTCGCTTTCGGCAATATGTATGCAGTAGATCTTGTCTTCGGTAACAAATGACTGTATCCAATGATAAGGTTTACCCAGCAGGCATACGGCATCACAGGAGCTACGGGCAATCGCCTGTAGTTCTTCGGGCGAAAGATTTCCGGCTCCGGGCAGGATCCTTTCGATAACAAACTTTTTCATGTGAGTGACTTTTATAGATGAATAATAATATTTCCTCATCAAAGTTGAGGGTATGCCCCTGATTGGATGACGGAGGTATTCCCTATTTAAGGGTACCGGATTCCCTATTTTATGATCCCCAGACGTAGAGCTTCCTGAACGGCTTTTACCCTGGAGTTGACCTCCAGCTTAAAGAGTACGGAAGAGATATGGTGATCGACGGTTTTGGCGGAAATAAAAAGCCTGGCCCCTATCTCTTTGTTTTGCAAGCCTTCTTTTAAAAGCTCTAAAACACCCAGCTCCCGGTCGGTGAGGAGGGCGGGGTTAGCCAGGGTCGTTTTTCTCAGGCCCCTGGGTACGCTTTTGATCCCTGAAGTTCTCATTTCCAGCTTCATTCTTTCATATACTGCGTTGGCTCCCAACTTATTGACCATAGCCATGGCCTCTTTTTTGTCGGCCTCTCCACCACCAAACAGAGCCAGCGCCTGTTCATAGGGACAGCCCAACTGCTTCCATAGACTGGCTGTTTTGGGGTCGGCGATCCGGGAGCCATCATACCCTTCCTGAAGCGGCACTCTTTGTTTTCTTGTTTTTAGCAGCCAAAAGTCAAATTCACTGTTCTCATAAATGCCACCCGTCTGCCCGATCAAGCCTATCGCACATTCGATAGCTTCTTTTTCGATAATCTCTTTTCCTGTCATCCATTCGTATTCCAGCAAGGCGACCAGCGCGGGAAGGATTCGCTGCGGCTCCATGGCTTGAAAGGCCATCGTTTTCGCCTCGAGAAGAAGGGGAAGCGGATCGGTCTCACCTTTCCGCATCCTGATCGTTGCAATGACAACCAGGGCTCCCATCTTAACGATAGGTGCCTGGTCCTCCTTTTTTAGGAGCCCGGTGGCGATGTCACAGGCTTCTTTCCAGTAGCCGGTTTCCAGCATCAGCCTGGCTTTGCACGACAACATATAAGTTCGCCAGGAGTCCAGCTCTCTTTCTTCACAATACAGGATTCCTTCCGCCAGGATCTGCCTGGCAAAAGCATAGTCTTTTATTTGAATGCTGTTGCTGCTGAGATTGGTATACGCCCGGGCCGCATGTTCATGGTAGGAATGTTTCAGCGCCAGACCCAGACTTTGCTGCAGGAGCCCTACGCCTTTTTGCTTATATGCCGGCACTCTCATTTGTACCGCCCCTACATTGTTGAGAGCATGGGATAGGATCTCATCATCACCTAATTCCTTTGCGATGACGATGGCATTCTCACCCCAGTGAATACATTCGACAATTTGATCCGACAGCATTTTCAGCTGTGACATGTTGCTGTAGGCCATAGCCTTTGCCCTGGAAGAAGGTTGCGCGCTCAGAACCTCGATGGCTTGCAGGCCATAGCTTTCCGCCTTTTTCCGGTTGCCGTCGAACCACCAGAGACGGGAGAGGAACCACATGGAGTTGCCTATTTTCCCAATGTCGTTTTTCTCTTTCCAGATGTTCAGCGCTTTTCCCTGGTAGACAATGGCTTCTTTTATCCGGTTGGTCAGATAACATTCATAAGCATAGCATTCATAGAACTGTACCAGCTTGTCTTTGTCATTTCCCTGGTAATATTCGATAGCTGTGAAATAGAGTTTGGAGGCTTCTATATGGGCACCTAAACAGGCTGCTTCGGCAGCGGCGAGGGGAGCATAACGCACAACTACATCATATTCATTAGCAGCCTTGGCGTGATGGATGATACGTTCGGTCTCCTGGTTCTGTTCGAAGCTGCCCCCGAACATCTCCAGTATCTTTTTATTTAGCGCTACTCTTACAAAAGGCGATAAGGAAGTCTCAATAGTCCTCCGGTAAAGCTCATGCTTAAAGAAAATTTGTCCATCCTTCACCAACAATATTTTCATATCCAAACAATTGGCTACTGCCACCGCATACATTGGCTCCATCATTTCAAGATACTTCAGCTCAAACCCGGTGGGCAGGACAGACAGTATTTCCCACACATGTTTTGTCTTCTCATCCAGCCGGTGGTATACCGACATTATGGAGTCTTTGATATTATCCGGCACACCCAGGCTGTAACTGGCGAGTATCTCGTTCACATAAAAGGGATTGCCACCGGAAATGCTGTAGACGTTCTCCCCGCTATAACCCTTTTCCTCCGCTAGTTTTTCCACTGCGGGCCGCGACAGCGGGGCAAGCTGAAGACGCGTGAAAGAATCAGCCGGCAGCTGGCCAAGGACATTTCTCAGAGGATGACGCGAATGGATCTCGTCGTCACGATAGGTCAGCACGAAAAGACAGTGAAGACGGGTGATACGTCTCGCAAGGAATTTGATAAAGTCAAGAGTGGCTTCATCGGCCCAGTGTATGTCTTCGAATATAATGATGGCGATACCTTTCTGGCTGCTTATTTCATGAAAGAAACGATTGAAGAGCTCAGCCCGGTCTTCTCTGTTACCCGTATTGTCCCAGCTGTCTCCCCGGATCTGCCAGATGATATCGTATAGCGGAGCCAGCGGGCGCGGGGTAAATAAGGCATCACAGGAGCCCTGATAGATCCGGGCCTGGCCCTTTTGCTCTTTACAAAAGGCTCTTAGCAGAGATGTCTTACCAATGCCGGCCTCACCACTTAGTAGTATACAATGTCCCTCCCCTTCTGCAATGTCTTTCACTTTCGATTGCAGCGAGGCTAAGAAACCGGCTCTTTCGATCAATTCCATAGTTGCTGTTTATAAATTGGGGGGACTGTCATGGTAAAATAGGGAAAAATCCCTACACCCTATAGCGAAATTGAAGGTTCCTTTGTGATGGAAATCTCAATTATCAACTTTTAAGCCATTTTATCATGAAAGTGTTATTTGCTCTCACAGTGTTTGCTGTCATAAGTCTCCATTCTTTCCGCCTGCGGGCTCAATCCGATAAAGCTGTTACTGAACCAGGAAAAAAGTCTACCGAACACCTGTATTTAGACGTTCATCACCTGGGTCCGGGGAAGGTGACGGCGGAGGCGGTTGCAGAGGCACATGCAAAGGATCTGGCTGTTCAAGGGAAATACGGTGTACATTTTCTCAAGTACTGGGTCGATGAAGCCGGGGGGGATGTATATTGTCTTTCTTCTTCAGCAGATACCCAATCCATTCGTAAAACGCACGCCGATGCTCATGGGTTGCTTCCGGATCAGATCTACGCGGTAACCGAAGGTAAGGAATCCGCTACCAATGGGGAAAAGAATTTCTACCTGGACATCCATGAATTTGGTGCTGAAAAAGTTACGGCAAAAGATGTGGCAGCCGCCCATCAAAAGGATCTGGCGGTCGAAGGGAAATATGGAGTGAATTTTATCAACTACTGGGTCAATGGAGGTGTAGTGGTTTGTTTGTCACAGGCCCCGGATTCTTTGGCCGTGATCAAAACACATAAGGAAGCCCATGGACTGGTTCCTCAGCATATTATGCAGGTTAAGCCGGGCGAGAAATAGTTCTCGCCCTCTCGAGGAAACTTTTTTCTTTTAGGCGATGCTCGACCTCCAGAATGGCTTTCATCAGATTGTTCCGCGTATCGGTGATTTCTGCTATAGCCGCTGTCATGATCTGCCAGACAGGCTGCATTTGCTCTACCAGCGCCTTACCCTTGTCGGAGAGCCTCAAAAGACGTTTCCGCTCGTCCTGTTTGTCCTTCAGACTCTTTATGAGCTTTTCTTTTTCCAGCTCTTTCAACAGGCTGATAGTAGAAGGATGAGTATATCCTATTTCGGCGGCCAGCTCTACAACACTAAGCACCGGCTTATAATGTAAAGTATAGATGACGGGGAACCACTTGGGTTCAAAGCTGATCCCATTGGCTTTATAGATCAGGGCACCGTCTTTCCGGAGCTGTTCGCTCAACCGCTGAAGCCTGGTGGAGATGGCAAGAAGGCCTGATTCGTCGATGACATTCATTGGGCTGTATTATCGGTTAGTCCAGATGTAAATGATAAAACACATTGTCGGCCATCATTCGCGGGAAATAAGAAGGCAGGTCTTCTACCTTTATCCGCTGAAAGCTATTCCGTTCGTAAAACCGATGCGCGGCTTTTAGCATATCGACAGTCCCCAGATACAAGTCCGTGATACCTTTCTCTTTGCAGTATTCAATGAGGATAGCCAGCAATTCCTGCGCGATCCCAAGCTCTTTGCCGCGAAATTCTTTTTTGACGAACATCTTCCGGAGCGCTCCGGCGCAGTGGCCGGTATCTATCAGTGCAATGGTACCAATAAGCTCGCCTTCATGCATCGCCCCCCAGAAGCCACCACCAGGACGAGTGTAATTGGCTTCGATGTCCAACAGATCACGCTGTCCTTCAAGAGTGATGGGGACATTGAATTCGATCTGCTGGATAGGTAGGATGAGATCGATTATCCGCTGACAATATTCGTTTGTAAGCGGGACGATGGTGATGGCCTTAACGGATGACATATTTTCAAGTTTATGTTCAAAACTACGTAGTTAACTACATATATACAAAAAAATATGCCCAGCCAAGCCGGGCCACGGCACAATTAATTCATTCTCCGGGTTATACGGCGGCCCTGGGCATCGGCAGGCCCCATCACCTGGTCCAGGATTTTTTCATATTCGGCACGAGTGACGGCCTTATTTCCTGTAGGAGCCCTGAGGTCTTTTGCATTGACGGAAGTGGCGATCTGCGTAGCAGTATATACCACCCCTGCACTGTCCATGTCGAGTTTTAGTATGGCTCCGGGCAGACCGCCGATTTTGTCCGGGCCTACGGGAACCGCAATGTCTTCACTGTACCAGGCAACCAGCTTATTACCCCGAGAGGTGATAGCCGTTGCTTTTTTGCAGGTATGGCCAAGGATAGCACCGGTTTCTTCTGAGAGCTTCCAGGACAGCGTCCTGATAGAGTCAGTGATAAGGTATTTTTTTTCCTCAAGGGAGGTTTCTTCCAACACGCGACCACTACTATGGTTCTGATAGAGTATGCCATCATCACCAGGCCCGCCGAACTTCATGATCACATGCCCACCTCCACCTGAATTTTCGAAAGGGTCCGGGGCCTCGTCTTTTGGCACGGATTTATAGACTGATATACTGTCATTGAAAAGCAGGTCATAGGAGGTCGTTTGGAACTGAGGGACCATTGCCTTCATCTGTTCGTCCTGCAAATGGCGATGCACGTCAAGCTTTCGTTCATAACGGATGGTTCCCTGATGGGACTGGGCGAAGATATTATTGGCGATGAAGAGACAAAGGAAGGCCAGATATTTCATGTTTGTTGTTTTGTCAAAACTATACCCGCGGACCGTTAATCAACCCTGCTATAACGTTAATTAAGGTTAATCCTGTCTTTGGGCCGCTCTGTCTCCTATATTTGCAGTTGATGTCAGCGAAGACAACCATACAACTATCCCGCCGATCGAGGTTATCCGTTATACTGATGCTATTTGCCATTGTCGGGATTGCTGTCTTTCAGGGTTATTGGTTTAAGAATTTATATAGTTTGGAATGGAATGAACTGAAAAGGGAGACGGATATTTCCTTCAGAGATGTCCTCTACAAACTACAGATCCAGCAGTTTCGGAAGGACAGCTCTTTTTCGGGGCATAGTTTACCTGAAAATCTTTTTGTATTCAATGTACTGGACAGCCTGAAGAATAAGATTTCTGCAAGTATGCCTTCTCCTCCTGCTGGTTCGCATATGACCATTGCTATCAGAACCGATATACGTCATGACAGCCCCAGTGGGGACAGCGGCGGCGCCCCGCAGGCTTTCTTAAAATTCTTCCGCACCGGTGATACAGTCAATTCACCGCTCTCTATCGGCCAGATCGATTCCGCTTATAAGAGAGAGCTGCAAAAAAGCAAGATCGATGTCCACTATGTCATCCAGCGATTGCAGGGTACTGAACATGATCTGGACCGGCCGGTTCCCGCGGGTGAGCTAAAGACAAGCTTTCTATTTGTCGGCCTGTCAAAGTCCTATGCTTATCAGGCCAGGTTCGACAGCCCGGTCCGGTATATCCTGAACCGGCTGAAGCTGCCGCTTTGCATGGGGATCCTGCTTTTGGCGTTCACTTCGGCTGCCTTTGTCTTCCTTTACCGCAACCTTCGACAGCAACAGCAGCTGGCTGCCATCAAAAATGAGTTTATCAGCAATATGACACATGAGCTTAAGACGCCTATTTCCACCGTCAAAGTAGCCGTGGAGGCGCTGCGTCATTTTGATGCGCTGGATGACCCGCAAAAAACCCGCGAATATCTTGACATTTCCGCACTTGAATTGCAGCGTCTTTCAATGTTGGTGGACAAGGTGCTAAAGCTATCCCTGTTCGAGAATAAGGAGATCGAGCTTAATACGTCAATGGTAGATCTGGTTGAGCTGGCAGCGGAGGTCATCGCAAGCATGAGATTGCAGATGGAGAAAGCGGGCGCATTTGTGCAACTGACCACGACGCCATCACCGACCCAGCCTCCGCCCTCCCCAGCACCACAGGTTCCACCACCACTCACCCACAGCAGCGCTAGCCGGGGACATGCCACCAGTGACCGTTTCCTCGTAAAGATCGACCAGGCGCATATGAGCAGCGTATTATCCAATTTGCTGGATAATGCGCTGAAATACAGCAAAGAGTCCCCGGTTATTACGGTACATCTTAATTTTGGGGAGGGGGTCGATATAATTGTCACCGACAATGGCATTGGGATACCAGCCGCTTATATCGACCGGGTATTCGAAAAATTCTTTCGCGTGCCATCCGGTGATCGGCATAACATCAAAGGGTATGGCCTTGGGTTGAGCTATGTACATCATATCGTCACGAAACACAAGGGCACTATAACCGTAGATAGCAAAGAGGGCAAAGGAACCGTGTTCACCATCAAACTACCCATTGCATGAGCAGGATCAAAGTATTATATGCAGAAGACGAGATCTTTCTGGGGAAGATCGTAAAGGAAACGCTGGAGAGCAGGGGCTTCGAGGTGGTGATGGTGACCAATGGAGCCCTGGTGCTGGACGCCTTTACCACAGGTCAGCCGGATATCTGCGTACTCGATGTCATGTTACCCAATCGAAATGGATTTGAGCTGGCGACGGATATTCGCGCCGCCAACGATGATGTGCCTATCATTTTCCTGACAGCAAAAACTCAGACGGAAGACCTTGTCCGCGGATTTCGAACGGGTGGGAATGATTATATCCGCAAGCCGTTCAGCATGGAAGAGTTGATCGTCAGGATCGAGAATGCATTACGCGTCAGACGGGACACGGGATCCGGCGCGGGGCTGGGCAGCGCAGGGGCCGGCGGTACCACTGCGGGAGAGACCATTCCCATCGGGAATTATGTTTTTCATACCCACCGGCAGGTATTGATGGGTGGGCAGGAGGAGCGTAAGCTGTCATACCGCGAGAGCGAGCTGCTGAAGCAGCTGTGGATGGCGCGGGATCACATCGTATCGCGGGAAGATATCCTGCAGGCTATCTGGGGAAACGATTCTTTTTTGAACAGCAGGAACTTAGATGTTTATATAACAAAACTGCGAAATTATCTCAAGGGCGACGAACGCGTGGAGATCCTTACGATCAAAGGGGTTGGATATAGATTTGTGTTGCCTTAGAATTTTAACCTTGTTTAACTTTTCACCCATCTTCCTTAACCCGGTTGCCTTGCATGGAGACCTACATTTGGTCAAAACAATTCCATGCTCCGAATTTTACTCTCCCTGATCTTCAGCCTGCCGACACTGGCGGCTTTCTCCCAGCTTATCACGATCAAAGGAAGAGTTTATGATTCGTCAGCAAATAAAGGACTGGCCTATGCGACGGTGTCTTTGGTCAATGCGCGCGATACGACCCTGGTCACCTTTGCGGTGGCCGATTCGACAGGACAATTCCAGCTTAGAAAGGTAGGGAACGGATCCTATTTACTTTCGGCTTCCTATGCAGGTTATGTGCCGGCCTGGAAGCCTTTACACAATCTGCCTACTGATGGAATATATAATGCAGGGGATATAATATTGGCAGGAATAACCAGCTTGAAGGACGCACATGTCACGGCAAGACGGCCGCCGGTGGAGATCAATAAGGATACGATCGAATTCAATTCGGAAAATTTCAAGACCCAGCCTAATGCCGTAGTCGAAGACATGTTGAAGAAGATGCCGGGTGTTACCGTGGAGAGCGATGGCACCGTCAAAGTGAACGGGCAAACGGTAAGACGGGTACTTGTAAACGGGAAGGAGTTCTTTACGGGTGATGTAAAAATGGCGACAAAAAACCTGAATGCCGATGCCGTGGATAAAGTACAGGTATTCGATCGCAAAAGTGATCAGGCAGCCTTTACGGGCATTGATGATGGCAATAGTGAGAAGACGATAAATCTTAAGTTAAAAAAAGACAGGAACTATGCCACATTTGGAAAGGTCAGCAGTGGCGCCGGTACCGGAGGAGGCGGTGGCGCGGAAATGGGCGGTGGCACAGGCGCCGGTCGTTTTGACGCCCAGGCAAATATCAATAAATTCAACGGAGACGAGCAGCTGTCTTTCCTGGGCATGGGCAACAATACCAACCGGCAGGGTTTTACCCTGATGGATGTCCTGAATTTTACCGGTGAATTATCCCGGGGCATGAAGAACGGCGGAGGCGGGGTAAAAGTCCAGATGAATGATGCCGGCAGCAACAACGGCCTTCCTGTAACAGGGCTGGGACAAAGCCAGCAGGGACTCGCCAGGACCTTTGCCGGCGGATTAAACTACAACAATACCTGGGATAAAGGCAGGACCACCTTAAATTCCAATTATACGGTGAGTAATATCCATCTTTTGACAAATAAAGAGTCGCATATCCAGAACCTGGCTCCGGGAAATGATTACAACACTTTTGATACGACTCACACAATATATACTGTTACACAGCACCGGTTGGCAGCCATCTTAGATCAGCAGTTGGATAGTTCGCTTTCCTATAGGTTGACGCCTGCCATGACCTGGCAGAGCTCCGGTAAGAATGCCGACGAGCGCTATACCAGCCTGACACCACAGGGTGATCTGTTGAATGCCGGGTTTAGCAACAACAATACAAATCCCGGCGCTTTTAATTTTACCACGGACCTGCTGTTGAGAAAACGGCTGGCCAAAAAGGGAAGGACAATTTCAGGAGATTTTAATATCGCATATAATCATAGCACGCTCGATGGAAGCCAGATCGCCGACAGCCGTTTGTACCAGGCGGGGATAGGATTTGACTCGGCTATCAACCAACTTTCCGGGCGGGATGCAGTCACCCGGAGCCTGGGCGGGAACATTACGTATACCGAACCGCTGGGAAGGCGGTCATTGATCGCATTGAATAGTTTCATCAATGTCAACACCGGAAGCAGCGACAAACAAACTTTCGATTACAATCCCAATTCCGGCAAACATGACCGGCGGGATTCCTTATTAAGTAACAGTTTTGGCAGCGACTACCGCTATTCCGGAGCAGGCCTCAGCTTTAGAAGCAATCGGAAGAAGATGAATATTACACTTGGCGCCACCCTTCAGGCAGCAACACTCAATGCGATGGATCATTCCGGTGGCCTGGATATCCGGCAGTCTTTTACAGATGTATTACCCAACGCCCTTTTGCAATACAATTTTTCGCAAACAAAAAATCTACGTCTGGATTATAATACCTATACAACGCAGCCCTCTGTCGCTCAGCTACAGCCGGTTCCCGATGTCAGCAACCCATTGAATGTCACTACAGGCAACCCCGCTTTGAAAAGAAGTTATAATCACAGTCTCTCGCTGAATTATTTTTCGGCACAACCCGCCCAAAGAAAGAGCCTGTTATTTTTTCTAAGTCTTTCTGACGCCCGGAATGCTATCGTGCAAAGCGATTCGGTCAGCTCCGTTGGAACGAGGGTCAGCCGGCCCGTCAACACAAATGGAGTGGGGAACCTGCTCAGCAACCTGGAATATGATTTCCCCATCCGCGCGCTACACGCAAGGCTCGAACTGGGTGGTCTCTTTATATATAGTAGGAATGTCGCCTTCGTGAATGGAACGGCGAATAATATTAGTTCGACTACGCTGCGACCTAATTTTTTATTCGGCTATGAGATCGAAAACAGACTGAATGTAGAGCTGACCGGTTCGGTTTCCTTTTACAACGGGTCCTATTCTCTGCAGCCCGCCCTCAACACCAGCTACGTTCGTCAAAACTATGGGGTAACGATGACGAATTACCTGCCGATGGGGTTTTATCTCAATAATGAGTTCAATTACATTCTCAACACGGGGCGGGCCGACGGGTATAATACCAGCATTCCCCTATGGAATGTTTCGCTGGCCAGATCCTTTCTCAAAAATGATCGGGGAGAGGTGAAACTCGGCATTATGGACCTGCTGAATAAGAATAATGGCATTACACGGAGTGTAAACCAGGGAAGCATAGTGGACGAGAGATACAATGTGTTACAGCGTTATTTTATGCTGAGTTTTACCTATAGTTTGAATAAGGCGGGGTTGAAGACTAAGGGAGGGATGCAGATGAAAATAAAGACACTGGATAGATAGGATATGTGGGTCAGTGTTCCTTTTTTTGTACATTAGCTGTGTAATAACACTGGATTGCTTGTGAAAAGTATCTCCAAATATGAGGAGAGTACGCTGCTTTCAAGAGTAGCAAAAGGCGAGGAAGACGCCTTCCGGGCCTTGTTTACCGAATATCGCCACCAGGTATATCATATAGCCAGAAAATTATTGCAGTCTGATGAAAAGGCAGAGGACGCCTTACAGGAGATCTTCCTCAAGATCTGGCTCAACAGGGAAAAACTCCCTGAAATACATTCTTTTGGCGCCTATTTGAACACTATTACCCGGAATTATCTTTACAATGCGCTTCGCAGGTTGGCATATGAGGAAGTGTTTCTTCAGCAATCGACCCAACCCGGCTTTACATCCGATGGCAGAGAAGATATTTTGTCCCCCCTCGTGCTGCGGGAGTTGAGAGAGCTATTGCAAAAAGTCATCGCCACGCTGACTCCCCAGCAAAGACGTGTTTTTGAGCTAAGCCGGATGGAAGGGCTGCGGCATGATGAGATCGCCACGCTGCTGGATATTTCCAAAGAGACCGTAAAAAAACATCTTGGCGAAGCCTTGCGTATCGTACGGGAAAAGATGGCGGTCGCCCGGTCATTTTAAAAAAAATCCCTTTTTTTCTACCCCCTTTTTTTCTCCTGCGTGTCAATACAGGAGAAATACCTCATTTTATGGAGCCTTCTTTATCCAGGCTGAATTATTTGTTACAACGTTATGTCCATGGCGAAGCCACGCCTTCCGAGCGGTTGGAGCTGATGGAAGCGCTGAAGGCAGGTCAATTGGAGGAGGATGTGCGGCAGTGGATAGCCGCTGAGATGGAAGCTTATGACCGAAAGGAGTCCGGACTTAGTGACGAAAGGGCCGAGGTTTTACTTACAGGGATCTTTCAGTCGGGCAGGATTGCGTCGGGACTGGAGGCAGCTATTCCGGCGCCTGGGACAGCAGCGTCTGGGATAGCAGCGCCTGGGAAACTGTTGCCAATGCGACGGGTCAGGCGCCCATACTGGTATGCGGCTGCGGCAGTGGTGCTGCTGATGATAGGACTGGGAGGTTATCACCTTTGGGAAGGGGAGAAGAAAAAGGAGATCATTGTCCGGCGAGCAGAACGACCCGATGTTTTACCCGGCAAACATGCGGCGGTACTGACGCTGGCAGGCGGGCAGCAGGTATTGCTGGATAGCGCCGCAACCGACACCATCAGCCGGCAGGGGAACACAGCCATCATCAATCAGAAGGGAAGACTTGCCTTTACCGGGCTGCCAGTGGGCGGTGAGGCAGGGCTGGTTTATAATACACTGACGACGAACCCCGGTAATCAATATCAGTTGGTCCTGCCGGATGGCACCAGGGTATGGCTGAATGCAGCGTCTTCTATCCGGTTCCCCGCGAGCTTTGGCGGGAAGGAGAGAAGAGTGGAAGTCACAGGGGAAGCCTATTTTGAAGTAGCCGCCAATGCCAACCAACCTTTCTTTGTTCAGCACGATAGCCTGACCGTAAAGGTGCTGGGTACAAGCTTTAATATCAATACTTATTCAAATGAAGCTACTGTCGCCACCACACTGGTAGAAGGCGCTGTACGTGTTGGTTACGGGACTAACAGCCAGGTACTCAGACCGGGCCAGCAGGCACGGGCGGGCGGAGACGGTCATATCACGATCACGGATGCAGTCAACACCGATGAGGTGATCGCGTGGAAAGATGATCTTTTTTATTTCCGAAGCGCCGATATAGGAAGCATTATGAGGCAGATTGCACGCTGGTATGATGTACGGATAGCGTATGGACAGGGAAAGATAAGTGAGCGGTTTTATGCTCGTATACCCAGGAATGCACGTCTTTCGGAAGTGCTGGATGCACTCGCATTGACCGGAAAGGTACACTTTGCTATAGAGGGGAGGACAGTCAACGTCACTCCTTAAAAATAAAGCCGGACCCCGACGCAATCAGGACCCGGCAAGTTCGGATCAATTTAGAGATGTTAGTCGCTATTCGCTGTCCCCGCTAGCCGGCGGGGCAGCTATTATTTAACCCAAACTAATCAAAGTTATGGTATCGATTGCTATTTGTCAAGCCCGGGCGGCCGTCCCGCGAAAAACAAAATGCCTGAAGATGAAACTCACAGCCTTTCTTTTAATCTGCTCCATTCTACAGGTCAGCGCCAGAGGTTTCGCGCAAAAAATAACCCTCTCGGAGCGGGAGGCGTCGCCTGAGAAAATATTTACCCGTATCGAGCAGCAGACGGGCTATAAATTCGTCTATACAGAGACTTTTCTGAAGAATGCCCGGCCGGTGACCGTCCATCTGAAAAATGCTTCGCTGGACGAAGTCCTGGCCATCTGTCTGAAAGACATGCCCTACACCTGGTCGATGCTGAACAATCTGGTCGTCATCAAGGAGAAGGCGGCGGAGAATGCACCACCGACCCCGCCCGTCCAGGACATCACCGGGACGATCCTCGATGATAAGGGGAATGCGATAGCCGGCGCCACAATTGCCGTCAAGGGTACCAGGCAAAACGCGGTGAGCGGGACCGATGGAGGTTTCTCTTTTAAAGGACTGAGAGAAGATGCGGTGCTGGTGATCTCCTTTACCGGTTATCAAACAAAGGAGATAGCGATCAGGGGAAAACATGAGCTGACGGTACGATTGGAGATCAGCGTGAGAGCGCTCAACGAGATCGTCGTTGTGGCCTATGGAACGGTCAGGAAAAGGGATCTGACCGGATCGGTGTCACAGGTGAAACCCGCGGAGATAACATCCTACCCGGCCAACAACGTCATCAATGCCCTACAGGGAAGAGCCGCCGGCGTACAGGTACAGCAGAATAATGGGGCGCCCGGTGGCAGCATCAGCGTCCGCATCCGGGGTACCAATTCGATCCTCGGAGGTAACGAGCCCTTGTATGTAGTGGATGGATTTCCCTATCCCAAAAATCCCACCTTTATACAACCCGGAGATATCGAGTCAGTTGAGATCTTAAAAGATGCTTCTTCCATTGCCCTCTATGGGAGCAGGGGTGCTAATGGCGTTATCATGATTACTACCCGCAACGGGCACAAAGGAGGAAAGACACAAGTCGATCTCTCTTCCGGTTATACCGTCCAGTCCCCCATGAAGAAGATCAAGCTGATGAACGCAGGTGAGTACGCCCAGTTCTATAACCTACAGGCGGCCGACGACAACCTGTCCCCATATTTTACACAACAGCAGATAGATTCCCTGAGTAAGGGTCCTTCGACGAACTGGCAGGATCTCGTAATGCATGATGCTCCAATGTATACCAATAATATCACGGTCAGCGGTGGCGATGACAAGACACAATATTCCTTGTCCGGAGGGCTTTTCAGCCAGAATGGCATCATTCGTAACAGTATTTTCAATCGGTATACGTTACGCGGCAATCTGAATCATGAGATCAGCAAGATCTTCAGCGTGTCCTATAACATTTATCTGACAAGAAGCGATGGACGTAATCAGAACTCAGGAGGCAGCAACCGCGGAGCGGACCTTATCTCCGGGATGCTGGAGGCTCCTCCTACCCTCTCTCCCTATCTTGCTAACGGCAGCTACCGGCGGCTGAACACGGCTTATCCTTTTATCTCGAATACCATTGTCAACCCACTGGTAACCCTGAACACGATCTCGGATAAATTCAAAGCCGACAATGTCTTTTCCAATGCAGCGCTGACGATCAAACCGATAAAAGACCTTTCGATCCGCATCTCTGGCGGTATTTACAACTCGAATAACAGAACGGATACTTATACAGCCATCGAACCCTCGACCAATTCGGTCGGGTCCGCAACAGTAGGCACCAACCAGGTGACCAGTCTGCTGAATGAAAATGTGGCCACCTATAACAAGACGTTTGGCGAACATCATCTGTCGGTCACGGCAGGATATACTTTTCAGAATTATGTCGAGACAACCTTGTCCGGATCGGGTACCGGCTTCCTGAGCGATATCAGCCAAACAGGTAACCTGAGTGCGGCATCGATACCCGGCATTCCCAACACCAGCTATCAGAAATGGGTCTTGCTTTCATTAATTGGCCGATTGAATTACAGCTATTCCGACAAGTATTTTGCCACGCTCAGCTTCCGCCGGGATGGTTCTTCGCGGTATGCACCTGACAACAAATGGAGCAATTTCCCTTCGGCAGCAATAGCCTGGCGGATATACAATGAAAAGTTCCTCAAGGATGCAAAATGGATCTCCGATCTGAAGCTAAGGGCCAGCTATGGCGCAACGGGCAGTACGGCCATCGACCCCTATGCCACGCTAAACCAGCTGAGTTCGGGAAATACTATTTTTGGAGATAACCCATATATCACCTACGCCCCCGGCACCACCCTTCCCGGAAATCTAAAGTGGGAGACGACAAACCAGTTTGACGCAGGTCTCGACGCCGCCTTCCTGGGTGGACGGTTGAGACTGGCGGCAGATGTCTATCTCAAGAAAACAAACAACCTGTTGAACAGGGTACAACTGCCAGTCTCGATGGGATATACCACCACCTTACGGAACGTCGGGCAGGTCCAGAACAAGGGGCTTGAGCTGGCAGCAGAGGCGGATGTATTTAAAGGCGCCGTCAACTGGACCGTCGGGGCCAATATTTCCTTCAACCGGAACAAGGTACTGAAGCTATACCAGGGACAGGATATTTATGGGAATACCATATATACAGGAAACCTGAACGACTATGTCAATATTCTCCGCCAGGGCAAACCGATGGGGATGTTCTACGGGTATAAAGAGACGGGATATACCGCGACGGGAGACATTCAATATGCCGATCTCAACAAGGACGGAAAGATCTCTGCGGACGACAAGACCTTCCTGGGTAATCCCAATGCCAATTTTCTTTACGGATTCAATTCTGTCGTTTCCTATAAGGGATTTGAGCTGACAGTCTTCCTGCAGGGAACACAGGGTAACGATATTTTTAATCTCAATAAGACCTCTACACTGGACCTGGGAATGGGGTTGAATGTGCCGAGAGAAGAGTTTTATGATCATTGGACACCGACGAATACCCATGCGAAATACCCGAAGATCTCGAGATCGATATCGGGCAATATGTCATCCCGTTTCGTGGAGAACGGTTCTTACCTGAGATTCCGCAACATCCAGCTGGCCTATAATTTACCCGTGAAAAAATGGGCGCCGGAATGGTGGCGCAGCGCACAGCTATATGTCAGCGGACAGAACCTTATCACCATTACAAAATATTCCTGGTATGATCCGGATGTCAATACCTATGGAAGCGCGAATTCCATTACGACGGGTATCGACTACTTTACATATCCTACCTATAAATCAGTAACGGTGGGACTGCGTTGTGGTTTCTGATTGCTAAACTTTAATGCCATTTTTATGAAGATAAAGATCCTTTTACCGATAATTTTACTTTTGGGTCTGGGTAGCTGTAAAAAAACACTGGAAGAGCATCCCAAATCCATTGCAGCAGAAGACTTTTATAATACACCGGCTGAAGTGGAGTCCGGGCTGGATGCTATCTATAGCCCGCTAAGAGATCCGAACAATCTTGGAGCCATCTATCAGACCCAGCTGGAATGTTATGCCGATTATATGTATGGACGAGGTAGCCACGCAGTATTGAACAACTACCAGGGACTGGACAACACGAATATCACAAGAGTGGGAACTATATGGCAATTATTCTATCAGTCCATCCGGAATGCCAATATCATTATCCAGAAGACGCCGCTGGCAAAATCGGTGGCGGACACGGCTAAGAGCCGGTATATTGCCGAGGCCCGGTTCATGCGCGGGTTGGGTTATTTTTTCCTCGTACGCAACTGGGCAGGTGTGCCATTGCGGACGGAAGCGAATATGGATTCGATAAACCTGAAAAGAAGCACTGCTCAGGATGTATATGCCCAGATCGTGAGCGATCTTACCTTTGCGGAGACCAATCTGCCAAATGCGCCCCGACTGATCGGTGCTCCTTCAAAATGGTCCGCGAAGACGGTACTGGCCGACGTCTATATGAACATGGGGCTATATTCCAACGCCAGGGACGAAGCACTGGCGGTGATCCAATCCGGAAATTTTTCTCTCGTAAATGTGGGCATAGTAAGTGATTTCGACAAGCTGTATGGTGCAGATGTTGTCAATTCCACCGAGGAGATCTTTTACCTGAAATTTGCGCGGGCTCCTGCCGGACAGGGCAATTACTATCCCATGTATGCCTTCTATCCTAATAGCGGGTATTATCCGCCCGGTGGATATTATACTTTTTACAGCGACTCTGTCAACAATGGTGTGCTCAGTACCTGGGACAGAAAGGATTTACGCTATAGCTATAATTGGTATGGTCAGACCTTCGGGTTGGGTAATACAACAGTGCTGAACAAAAAGTATGTCGATAAACAAGCAGTGACGGCAGCGGGAAATGACTATCCTATGTACCGCTATGCAGATCTGCTGTTGTTGTATGCGGAGGCGGAGATGCGGGTTAACAATGGACCCGATGCCGATGCCATGGAGAAGCTGAATATGGTCCATAGACGGGCTTATGGGAAAGATCCGCTGACGGCTAATCCGACGGTGGATTTTGCGCTGGCAGATTATGCCTCGGCGGATACTTTTTTGACACTGGTAGTTAAGGAGAGAGGATACGAAGACTGTTCGGAAGGCAAACGATGGTTGGATCTGAAACGCCTCGGGATTGTCAAGCGGGTGATACTGGCGGTAAAGGGGATAACGGTCGCTGACAAACATTTGCTATGGCCTATACCAACAACGGAATATAATTATAATAAAGCGATCAATCCGGCCACGGACCAAAATCCGGGGTATTAAAAACTAATTTTATGATCTGGAGAATTCTCATTTTTTGTTTGATTGCTTCGCGGGCCGGCGCCCAGACTTATGACATTTGTATCTATGGCGGAACTTCAGCGGGAGTGATCGCTGCCTATACAGCGTCAAAGATGCACAAAAGCGTGATCCTGATAGAGCCGGGGTCTCACCTGGGTGGATTGAGCAGCGGGGGGCTGGGCTATACGGATATCGGCAATAAATACGCGATCGGAGGGCTTTCGCTGGATTTTTACCGGAGGGTCGGTTCTCACTACGGCGTACTTGAGCAGTGGGTCTTTGAGCCGCATGTGGCTGAGGACGTTTTTGGACAGTATGTAAAGGAGGGGAAGCTAACTGTACTGTATGGGTGGCGGATCAGGACCGCGACAAAGGAAGGAGGTATGATCCAATCGATACGCCTGGAAGGCCACGCAAAGAATGATACAGCAGGGGCGCAGAAGAATGCAGCAGCATCGGGTGCGATTGGGGCGACCGCATCAGGTGCAGCAAAGGAGATAAGAGCTAAGATGTTTATCGACTGCTCATATGAAGGCGATCTGATGGCGAAAGCGGGTGTGTCATATACGGTAGGCCGCGAGGCGAATAGCTTATATGGCGAGACCTATGACGGCGTACAGCTGAGGGACAAACATCAATTCCCTGATGGGATCGACCCTTATAAGACGCCCAAGGACCCGTCAAGCGGGCTGCTATGGGGTATTAGCCCACAGCCGCCGGGGGAAAGGGGGGCGGGTGACAAAAAAGTACAGTCTTATAATTACCGCATCTGTCTGACCAACGATCCGGCCAACCGGATACCGATAACCCAGCCGGAACGCTATGACCCGGCAAAATATGAATTGCTGCTGCGTTATCTCGCGGCGAAACTACCAAAAGATCTCTGGGGATTTTTAAAGTTTGATCTCTTACCCAATCATAAGACAGATATCAATAACAATGGCCCCTTTTCTACAGATATGATCGGCATGAACTATGATTATCCGGAAGGGGATTACGCAACCCGAAAAGCCATCATACAGGCGCATATCGATTATACCAAAGGATTCCTGTATTTTATCGGTCACGATCTCCGGATGCCAGAGCACTTGCGTCAGCTGATGTTGCAGTGGGGTTACCCCAAAGACGAATATGCCGATAACGGGAATTGGACGCCGCAGCTATACGTAAGGGAGGCGAGAAGGATGATCGGCTCTTATGTCATGACGCAGGCCAATTGCGAAGGAAGAGAAAAAGTAGAGGACGGCATTGGGCTGGCAGCCTATACGATGGATTCGCATAATTGTCAACGGGTGGTCGTGGACGGGATGGCAAAAAATGAAGGGGATGTACAGATAGGGGGATTCCCCCCCTATCCCATTTCCTATCGCTGCATCATCCCAAAGAAAGAGGATTGCCGGAACCTGCTGGTGCCAGTATGTCTTTCGGCTAGTCACATCGCCTATGGCAGCATTCGCATGGAGCCCGTATTTATGGAACTGGGACAGTCGGCATCCATCGCCGCGGGTTTGGCTATCGACAGAGGGCTATCCATACAGGAAGTCGATGCCGCAGCCATACGGCAGATCCTAAAGACCAACCCACTGGCGGATGGCAGCACGCCAGAGATATTGGTCGACAACGATGACACGGCTCATGTGATAGTAAAGGGCAGGTGGATCATACAACGACAGGATGCTTATGGTTTTTCGCGGCTGGTAGATACGACGGTCTCCTCTCCTGCCACTGTACGATTTCTTCCGGACGTAGTCAAAACCGGGGATTATTCCTTGTATATCTATGTGCCGCGAATTAAGAATGAGACTTCTTTTACTACGGTGACCATCAGCGGTAACAAGGAACTGCGGGTAAAGACAGGTGGTCTATCCATCGAGGGACAGACGACAGGACAATGGGTAAAAGCAGGAAAGGTTTCCCTGAAAAAGGGAATGGATAATTATATAGAGATCAGCAATAAAGGGGCTAATGGCGTGGTTGTGGCAGACGCCGTTTTGTTGGTGCCGGTAAAGTAAATGAATAGACCCGCCAATCATTTAGCAGGCGTTAGTATGATATTTCTATACTCGATAGGTCCATGGTCCCCCTGGAGATAGATGGGACCTGGCTCACCTTCCCGGCTGTCAAGGGCGCCGCCAGTGATACCAGGTATCTCCTGGTTACAGATCACCGTTTTTCCATTGAAGACAATGGTGACCAGCCGACCTATAAGAGTTATATCATAAGATTGCCATTCACCGGGTTGTTTGGCCGGCTGTTCACTGGGTGAGAGAAAGCCATAGACAGCGCCGATCTGGTTATTGTAAGGCTCTGCCGCATCGCTGTTCTCGATCTGCACTTCATAACGGCCCCGCAGGTAGACGCCGCTGTTGCTGCCCTTCGGATAACGGAATTCGATATGAAGCTTGAAATCCGTAAAACTGGCGTCTGTGACGATATTGGAGCCGGAATGGTCGCTATGCAGGATGCCGGATGTAGCCTGCCACTGGTTCGTCGATCCTGAAGCATGCCAGCCTTTGAGATCAGAGCCATTAAAGAGTTTGATGGCAGCACCCCATTGGGGTTTTGCGATACGACGCAGGGACGGAGCGCGATGGCCAACCCATTGGTACGATTTTCCATCAGGATTGGTCAGGGTCCCGGTCAGGCTGTCGCCTTGCAGGCTGCCTTCGACAGAAAGATCGCGATCGTCACGCTCCCATTGCGGCGGGATAGAGAAAGATATTTTTCCATTAGCATATTCGATCTTCGAGATGGGGCGGGCACTTCCGCCACCACCGACAAATCTGCCGACAAGTGTCCGGACGCCGGAACGGGTGATCTCCAGCCAGGAGGGGACCTCACGACCAGGTTGATGGACGGAAATGTCCCATCGGTCAATAATGGAAGAAGTGTCGGCGAGGGGCACGGCGACTACGCGTGGGCCGGCAGCGGCAACGCGGGTGACGGAGGCAGCAGCGGCAACGTCGGGTATGGCAAAAACAGGCGGGGTCACGCTGAGCGTCGCAAGCAATAATATCGGAAGTAGTTTATTCATATGATCCGTTGTTTGAGAAGCATGAATTTATATCATTTTTTTATTGGTTACTCCCAATATTTTTCAGCCCCTTCAGCTGGCTTCCATTTTGAACGGGGTTCGTAATACCTCCATAAGAGAGCGGAGACCTTGCGAGCCAGCTGCCAGGCGGCATTGTCTGACACCCACCGCTGGTCTTTGTTATTTTTGGTGGCCACATAAAAGACATAGTCGCCGTGAGGCGCATTTACCAGCACGACTTCCGAGCGGGAGTCATCGACCATGCCCTGTTTTGAGGCGGATTGAATATAAGGTGGGATCTCGGATAGGGCATATTCGTCCCAGAAAACATGGGTCATAATCCTATACATGGTCTGGCTGGCCGCAGGACTGACGACTTCCCCATTGCGGATCATGGTCACCAGCCGGGCCATCTCCCTCGGGGTAGTCTGTCCCCAGCCATAGATCTGTCGATTTGGCTCACGGCCGGGAGTCCGGTTATTCAGACGGGTATCATTGAAGCCGTGGGATTCGAGCCAGCTGTTGATAGCCAAACCACCACCTGCCAGTTTTTCGCACCAGACAGCGGCGGAATTATCGCTGTGCGTGATCATAAGGGCAATCGCGGTGTGCAGGTCGGTCTTGGTGCTGTCCTTAAAAAACTGCAACAGACCGGAACCCTTTTTTGCCAGCGAGTCACGAAAGAGCAATGGTTCATTGTATTTGAAGACGCCCTGACCGATCTTATCGAAGATCCCTACCAGGATCGGGACTTTTATAATGCTGGCCGTAGGAAAAATGGTGTCGGCGTTGATGGCAGCCTCCTTATTGGTTTTCAGGTTGCGGACATAGACGCCGGCTACACCAGGAAAGGTATCGGTGAGCGCGCGAAGCTCAGCCTCCAGTCTTTTGTCTGTTTTATACTGGGAAAAGGCAGACTGACAACATACATTAATAAAAAGAATAAGAAGTAGAAAAGATCTAAGCATAATACAGTAGATTGGCTATGATTGACGAAAATAAGAAATTAGATCCTTATCTCCCCGGACTTATAAAGGTGTAAACCCTGTTAACATGAAGTCATCTATTGCCTTCATAAGTGCAAGATAATTATTTAAAGTTTTGTACTTTGCCGATGAGCCACCCCGATTTTGCGCTCAAAAATGAAAAAAACACTTCTATGTCCACCTGGATATCTCTTTTTTTAAAAACTCCTGACAAAAATAAGGTAGTAGACCGGCTTAAGTCGCTCTCGGGGATTACGATCTCTAACGAAGGGGCATTCCCGAATGATTGTTTCGAGCATTTTTTACTGGACGAATCTCTCCCTAATTATCTGGTTATTGGGTCGCCCCAGCAAGATTGGGTAAGGGTCGTTTACAACAGCAGTCATAAGCTGACCGACTGGTGTATTACTTTATCCAGGGAACTGGAGACCGAGGTTATTCTAACGCTTGCTCAAAGCGTTTCCGACTATTACTATTTTTCCTATTACAGCAAGGGCGTCAAACTCAGGGAACTTGAGTTTTGTTATAGTGCGGATTTTGATGAGATAAATTTCGGGGAGAAATTCCATTTTGAAAATGAAAAGCCTGGTATAAAATCTTCTTTTGACGGAGAAGAGTCTTATCTGTTCGACTTCGAAAGTATTGAGAAATATTGCGGCCATTTCGGTATTGAAGTGGAGACCGATGACAGTAAAGCAACCTGGACGATATTGAAAGGGCCCTCAAAAGGGAAAACGATGAAAGACTGTGTGGAGGGAGATAAGAGACCATGGTGGAAGATCTGGTAATGGGCAAAGAAGGTGGCGGAAAAGGCCCCCTTCTTTGCCGCTTTTACACAGCCTTGCTGTAGAAGATTCACACTATGTTTGCATTATCAATTATTCACTATCAAAAAACAAAAAATGGAACCAGCAACTAAAACGATGATAACGGTAGAAGCTACGGTAAAGGCACCGATAGAAAAAGTTTGGCAATTCTGGGCAGGTCCCGAGCATATTATCCAGTGGAATACTGCATCGGAGGATTGGCATACGACCAAATCAGAAAACGATTTGCGCGAAGGCGGTAAGTTTTCTGCGAGAATGGAAGCAAAAGACGGCAGCTTTGGCTTTGATTTTGGGGGTGTACATGATACCGTAATTCTTCATAAGCTTATCGAATCCACAATGGGTGATGGCAGAACAATGTCCGTTAGCTTTTCCGCCAATGGGAATGAAACACAGGTGACGGAAACTTTTGAAGCCGAAGGAACTAACCCCATTGAAATGCAGAGAGGCGGATGGCAGGCTATCCTGGATAATTTTAAAAAATATGCCGAGACGCATTAATTAAGCCAGAAAAGAGCCTGAATATCCTTGTCGAACAACAGCGATTCGATAAGCTTATCTCCAATATTCGTTTTTTCATACGGTTGATCCGTAAACAGCCGAAGGTATTTACCCTCCATCAGCCGGTCCAGCTCGTGATTTTTTAACTCTACAACTTCACCAATAGTTTCCAGCGCTTCCCGGGTAAACCGGTTGGTGGACGGGTCAACTTTCCCCTCCTTTATAAAGCCTTTTGTCTTTTTATGACAGCGACAGGGATTGTTGGGATTTATCAGGCCACACTTATTATCCATAAACTGGAACAGATCCTTTTTCGCGCGGGAAAGCTGTTTGCGGAAGTTTTCAGGCGTTAAGCCAAGCAATTCAGCGGCGACGTTGGATCTCAGACCAAACACTCCGCCCAGGATGAGAATGATCCGTTGCTGGCGGTCCAGGCATAAGAGTGTGCTTGCCATACATTTGTTCCTGACATCAATGATCTGTTCACTATAGGTCTCCCGCTCTTCAGCGCTCATGTCTTCGTTGTTGTGTAATTCGTCGACAACAACCCCCAGTTCATCAAAGGAATGAATAAGCTTCTCCGCTTTTTTCCGCTGACTGCTGAGAAAGTGATTCATAACGATTCGGTATAACCAGGTGCGGAAGCTGCTTTTTTGTTCGAACTGGTCGAGCTTGGTCATAACTTTGATCAGCACTTCCTGAGTTAGGTCAGCTGCATCGTCCTCGTCCCGAACAAGTTTGAGCGCAACATTATAGATAAAGCGCTGGTGGAACCGGATTAGCTGCTCCACCGCCGCTTTTGAACCTGCACAAGCCTGTTTGACCAACAGCAGGTCCTGGCTTTCGTCGTATTGTTCGCTAAAGGCGTACATGAAATAAATTTAAATCATTTTTTTCAACTTCTGCCTGCGCCAAGACCACCATCGATATCCCAGATAGCCCCCGTCACCCAGGCAGCCTCGTCAGATAAGAGGAAGGTTATGGTTGCAGCAATCTCCGACGCCTGTCCATTACGGCCCAGCGGATGCATGGCGTTGAGCCCCTTGTAAATATCTTTTGCTCCTTGCGCCGATCCGGCAAGTTCATCCAGCACGCCTGTTTCTACTACCCCCGGGGAGATAGCATTGACCCTGATCTTATCTTCAGCAAGTTCCATGGCCAATTGCTGCGTCAACGCCTGAAGACCGGCCTTTGCCATAGTGTAAGCAGAGGTAGGCGTTCCTTTTGTCGCGTGATTGGCCCAGTAAGAGCCTATATTTACGATGGCCCCGCCGCCGTTGGCTCTCATTTTTCTGGCTATTGTCTGGGTGATAAAATAAAAGCCGCGGTTGATGTCGAGAAAGGAGTCGTAGTCCTGACGGCTAGATTCGAGAAAGGGCTTGGGTGCGAATAAACCCGAAGCATTGACGAGATAATTAAAAGGAGCGGAGTCTTCCAGATACCCGATAAAATCGTCCACATCCTGTTCTGATCCTAGATTTACGACCTTACCCGCCACGTCACCATAATTTTTTAGTTCTTTGACGGCAGCCGTAACACTGTCCTTTGATTTGCTGGCAATGACAACTTTAGCGCCCCTGGTCAGCAATAATTTAGCGGTGGCTTTGCCCATCCCGCTGGATCCGCCTATGATCAAGGCCGTTTTACCATTGAATGTATTGTTCATAACTTGTTTTCAGTTGGACGCAGACTTTGAGGATCTGTGACAACTCTAATAATCCCTTATTTTTGAGGCGCGGACGACGGATGCCGGAGGGAAAAAAGATAGGCCCGAAGGGAAATCGGGTGTTTTTACGGTTGGCCTAACCAGTGAACCTCATTAACTTACATATTATGCTATCATCCATTACCAACTCACCATTGCTGGAGACGATCATTTGTCTGGTCCTCGTCTTTGCCTTGCTAAGTCTGCTGGTCAGCACTTTTACAGAAATGGTTAACAACCGTTTGAACGAACGGGGCCGACAGCTTTTCAATGGGATCATAAAAATGTTTGAAGACGGATCGGAGATTAATTTCGGTCGGGAGCTTTACAAACATCCAATGGTGTCTGCGATTTTTAAGACGCCCACGCGCCCGCCCATGTATATCAGCAATTTTATGTTTAGCCAGGCCCTGATAGATACGATCGTGAATTACGGAAGAAAGTTCGTAAAGGAGGAGGATACCTTCAAGCTTTTTCAGGCCGGGGTCAATAACATGAAAATAGATAGTGACCTGAAGCTGCTCCTGGTCAATATGGTGGAGAAGTGCGTTTCATATAGCGGCGGTTATCCGGGCAAAGTGCTTACGATGCTGGATCAGCAAATACAGCAATGGTATAAAGATCAGATGGATCGTATGACAGGTTGGTTCAAGGACCTTATGCGGCGCCGGGTGCTGATCATCTCCATAATAGTCACGCTAGTGTTGAATGTGAATAGCATTCATCTCTTCAAAACCTTGTATACTAACCCGGCCATGCGCAGCCAGCTGTCACCCATTGCAGCGACGATTGCGGATAATTATGCGAAAGAAAAACAGGATACGACGCTGACGGCTTTGCAGCAGACCTATAAGGCGGTAGCAATGAGCCACCTGCAAAAAGGTAATGCGGATTCGGCGTTTGGCGTCCTGAACAAGGCAGTGGTCCAGCTCGATAGCCTGCAACGTCGAAAGGATTCAGCAGGATTAAATAATTTTCAACAGATCTCCGACCAGCTTGGGGAACTGGCAGC
>Ga0307510_10000670_pt1 | contig 34911 bp, 52 predicted proteins | sample 12_EM_MG_FD_207224 | JGI IMG/M metagenome (GOLD analysis project Ga0307510, IMG submission 207224) | Populus trichocarpa ectomycorrhiza microbial communities from riparian zone in the Pacific Northwest, United States - 12_EM | ecosystem: Host-associated > Plants > Roots > Unclassified | place... | reverse complement strand
TCTACACAGAACAACACATCACCCTTTATTCGTCCCCTCCGCCTCCATCACTGTCCCAGGCTCCAAGGCCCAGCCCAAGGTCCCGCACACTCGAGATCGCGATCAACAGCGGGTGGTTCGTATCGAATAACCCCAACATTTTCGTCATCTCTTCCAACGCAAATTCTTCCATCTCCTCGAGCAGTGCCAGGTCTTCTCTCTCCTCTTCTATCTCCGCTGCTGTCCGCGTGCCTCTGGCCTTACGTTTGTCAGCCAGTGCCTGAAGCTGCTGCTTCGTCGCGTTTTCCAAGCCTAGACGCGTCTCCGCTTTCACGTCCCCCCACGCTCGCAGGCAGTCCGTCGCACACTTGAAGAGCGACGCGAGGAACGTCGAGTCTGTTTCTTGCGAGATCACAGACGCCACATGCTGTACCACATTCGTCACCATGTCGCCGTCTATCGTATTGCTCGCTTTGCCGCATGACACCAACATGGGCAGAACCCTGTGCTACTCCGTTAGCCCTAAAAAAAGGGTATCAAAACGTAACACGTACAGTGCGCACGCTTCGCGGACACCATCATGAAGAACAAATCGTAGCGATTGCAACACTACTTCCAGGCTCTGTTGCAGATAAGGCGCAAATCGCGCGCCTAGCGTGGAACAATAGATCACCAGCGTCTCGAACGCCTGGCACTTCTCGTCGATTGCCGAAGTCCGGATGCCGACCTGTTGCCCATCCATTTCGATGATGTCCCAACCTTCCTTTGACTCTGGAACGTCTTCATCCTCTACTCCCTATCAGTTCACCTATACACGACAAAAAGTAAAAACGATCCGAACCATAAACGGATACGTCCGCCTTCGCGTTCGCCGCCCGGAACAATGGTGGCATCACCACAGGTAAGTAAGGCTCAAATTCGGGGCCCATCGCCTGACAAACTTTCGCCCACGTCGCGATGAGGTAATGGGGCAGCATCGTATCACTGGGGTCGACTGGGCTGTCTATCGAGTCCATCTTTAGTCATGGGTGACGTCTGCGAGAATCGCTAATCCTTACTTTGTATTCGGATGAGAAGCTCAACGAAAGCCCCCGAGTCGGCTCGGAAAACATCACGTCCGACCGCGATGGCTGAGAATTCGTGTGACGTGTCAGTCAGATACGGTAGCGCTAGTACAATATTGCCAAACAACCTATGAGACCGGCGCACTCCATGGCCTTGGCGCGGAGTTTGCGGTATTCAGAAGTGTTTGCGTTTCTTAGCACATTGAGTAGGAGTGGCATGATCGACGAGTAGTGCTATAATCGTTACCTGCCTCGTCAAAGTTCTAGTATTCTAGACAAGTAACCCTCACCTTGGCAAAAGTCGTCTCACTTGCATCTGCAACCATGGCAAGGGTGGTAACGGCTTGCTCCTGTACATACCGCTTGGTGGGCCGGCACCCATCTTGTACTGGATTCAGCAATTTAAGCAGGCGCTCAACGATCGGATCCAGATAGGGTAAAAGTGTGTCGCGCTCGACCCCCTCACAAAAGTTGATCAGTGCCGCCGCGGCATGAGCGTGCACCCTGAGATTCATATAGTCAGATATTTGTGTGGGTTTTCAAAGTGTCGGATAGGAATGAGGAATGTACCGAGACTCTGGGACCTCAAGGGTGGGTATCAGCACTGCGAAAATTTGTTGATGGTACTGAGCTTGGATAACTTCCTCCAGGTCTGTGCACAATTGTCCACTGGGAAAACGATCAGCGTTGTTTTCCGAGGGAAAGAAGAGGCGAAACGGACATGCAGTGACATGCGGCGTAGCGGACGCGCGGGTAGGGATCAAGGAATAATGGCGTGATGAGGCTTGCACGCAGTCAATCCATAGAGTATGAAGTAGCAGGAACATCGCGCACTTACTCGACGACCTTGCCGAGCTCATTTTGCATCACCTAGAAGGACGTCAGTTACGCACTTTGAACTCGAGGCAGTGCGATCACCTTGCTTGTGCCTTCCGCTACGGAAGCAATCGCCATGAGCCCAGCATGACGGAGCTTCCAATCATGTGATGCCAACATGCCCGGGATATGCTGGAATGCGGCTGGCAGAACAGCCTTTCCGCCGACAGCACACGCTAAGCGGTCTAGGGCTTGCTCGTACACGTGCGGGTACGTATCGTCTGTAGGGTCATCCGCTGGCTGATGAGGTGAGGAAGAAAAGGATCAACCGACTTGGGAACAAAAGAAGCAAGGTTCGGGGAAAGGGCCACGCACGTCAGCATCCAGCCATGTGCTCAATTCGTCATCGCGAAGCTCACCCATCCCACCTAGACACCCACGAACCATCGCGCTGACCCATCCGTCGACACGGCGAACCATGGCAGGCTTGGCTTCGCTAAGGCTGATCATGAACTCGAGCGCGGCCTTGCGAACCTCCTCTGCTTCCTCGTCCAGCTCATCGTCATCCGGCGGGCCGCCGTTCGGGGTGGGCGGAAATGTAAAGCTTTGTGTCCCTGGGAAAGGCCTTGCCACCGTCGGGGTCGGCCCCGAGTCGGCTGAGGGTATAATCAGGGCGGGGAGGAAAGAGAGTAAGACTTGAAGGTGAGGGGCGAAGAGTTGGGGATGGGAGGTTGTGAGAGGCGTAAGGGTAATCAGGAACTTGGGTAGGTGTGCATGGGGGAGAGATGGGAGCGTGTCAAGCATGGGGTACATGAGAGATAAGGATTGCGCGATTTGGTGTTGGTCGGAGGAGGTGAGATAGGATACAGAAGCGCGAAGAGCGGTATGTCGAACCTAGAACAAAGCTGATTGGATGAGTGGGATATGAAAGGTGGGGAAGGACGAACCTCGACGCTTTGTCGATCCTGTAAACCTTCCTGGAGTACGCGGAGAACTGCATCCGTCTGAAGATCCATGACGAGGTTCGGAGAGCCCGAGAAGATGCGGAATGCGCATTCACGGGAACTGGGATCTGCGCTCTTGCACATAGCAAAAGATTGAGCTTGTAATGCGTGCCACGGCCTGCCGCGTCCCATAGAGTTGTTGGCAAGGTCACATATCGTGTCGACGGCCTTTCGACGGACAGAGTCGATGTGCTCATGTAAAAGGGAGTGAAGGAGGATGCGCTCAATGGCGGTGAGGGTCTGAGATGAGAGACGATCATAAAGGGTCAAACGAGGAGATTTTGAGCCGGGACTGGGTGAAGCACGGAAGAGGAGGCGTCGAAGAAGGACAAGAGAAAAGGAACGCATCTATGAGGGTATCAGAATAGAATATATGGGTATAGAAGCGAGAGCATTGCAGACCACTTCGACGGTGTCTGCTCTTGTAGCAAACTGGGTGAGAGCAAGGAGATAGACGTCTGGTCTGTGAGCGAGGCGCTCATCGACGACGGCCTCTGCACTGGGCGAAATGTGAGATGGGAGGGAATAAAATGTGGAAAGACGTACTTTGATCTGATTTCATTATCGCCGAGGACTAGATTTGAGAGGATCTGAGTGAGCTCGGCGGTGACATCTGGTGGGACGAGAGCATCCATAGATATTGGAGGGTGAATGAGAGATTGAGATTGTGGCTTGTTCCATGGCCTTTCCACGGCTGACCTCATCATCCCCTACTGCATGCATATATCCACAAAAATACAATTAATGCAACAATTTTTGACCGATTAGGTTGCTTAATTTTTAAAATATCTGCGATTTCGATCGCGATAAGAATCATCATAACACCTTAAGATTACATCCTGTATACGCTAAGATATATACCGCGTTGCAGGGTCTAAGAATCTGTCATGGACATAAGGGCGAGTATGTGTTTGGTCTCTCTTCACTCAAAGTTCAGTTAGAGGCTGCTGCGCCTCGGATCCTTCTAGTCCTGTGCATTAAGCTGTTCGCCTTGGCACGGGCACTCCGAGGAGGTCCGGGGTGCCGTAATAAGAGGGGTTCACGCAGTTGAGGCAGTTCTGCCTGCAACATGGCCTGCGCAGCATTTCAACGTTTCAACCCTCTAATCCTGTCCACGCCCAGTCGCAGTAGTGATAGTGTCAACCTCGCTATTGTAGACGTACGGCGTGCACTCGATTCGCGACGAAGGAATATCTTTTCAGCTGACATATCAATCTCCATCATCATCGTCGACACTTTCGGCCTCCGATATGTCTACTTCATTGGCGAGACGAGTCGGCTTGACAATAGGACCGTTATTTCTCGAAACTCTCGTCAAGCACTACTTTGCAAAGGTGGTCAAGGATAGTTCCACGTCGGGTGTCCCCCTTCGGAGCGAGGAGTTGCTGTATGATGAAGCATTCAACATCGTAAAGGTGTCTTCCGGCGCGCTTCCTTCGTAGTGATATTCTATTGAGCATCTCACGCATAGGACTTCATGAATGCCTCCACCAGGTACTTCTTTTTGACAAGGTCCTCGATCCGTTTTGGGATGGTCGGTCTAACCTTGATTCGAGACACACCGTAGAGGAGCTGCAATCTTTCTCTAATGTTCGCACACCATCCCCTCCGTGGGTCCACGTTGTCCGCCTCATCATCCCTATGTCCTCCTGCGATGAGGCCGCAATATATCTAATCAAGGCATTTCGAGGCGAGGAAGTCATGAAGAGAGTCGTCGGCGGGACAAAGTGGTGGCAGGTTCGTGGTATTCGAGGGTATGTGTGAAGTGATTTTCTTCAAATCCCCGCGTGGGGGCCAGTATATCTGACCTTCGCCGCGGTAGATTAGACGCTGAGTGGATCAGTGCCAAAAAGCACTGGCAAGATGCACAAAGACATGCCAAGGAACAAGATTCACTTGCCAATGCGCGCCAAAATGTCTCAACCGAGCGTCCTGGCCCCCGCAACACCTACTCAGAAAAGGCAACGTCTACGGCATTTTCAGAATCCGAGAGCGAAGAAAATCATGAATCGCAACCGGAACCCAGTAATAATGAGCCGTCCAGAGACAGTGGCTCGTACCAACCCGAAATGGATGACATGCGATGCATTTTATATTCCCATGGAGGTATGAATGCACATCTCCCTTTCCCTTCCTTCTCAAATTCGAATTCAAGGGGGCTATTATTTTGGTAGCGTGGATCAGGAAAGGTACGTTTTCTGAATGCTTACCCTCTCCCCGACACCCCTCAAATATCCTTTCGTCTGAAGATATAGCATCCAGCGCTTTGCAAGAAAGATACGTGGACGCGTCCTGGGTGAGCGGAAAAGTTTATCAGACCTTGAATTACGCTCACTCAGAATGTGGATCATAGCTGTGAAGTACCGGCTTGCACCTCAATATCCTTTTCCCTGCGCGCTTCAAGACCTCCTTGCAGCATGTGAGCTATCTCCTACCCTGCTTTGTAAGGCGAGACGTATTGAACCATGGCGCCAAGACCTTTTCTTGATCAGACCCCCAGAAGGTGCCGCACACCGTCCGGTGAGGCCTGAGCGCATTGTTGTCGTTGGGGATTCTGCGGGTGGAGGGTTGTCTCTCGCTCTCCTCCAAGTCATCCGCGACTCGGGTCTTCCTGCGCCAGCGGGCGGTGTTCTCATCTCGCCTTGGTGTGATTTCACCCATTCGTTCCCGAGCATTTTCACGAACACAGACACGGTACGTCCTTCCATCCACGCTCTTTTTTCTTTTTGCCCATCATGTGTCGGTATCCCTAGGACGTGATGCCAGCTACCGGTCTCTCGCTACACAAGCCTAGTCTTCTTTGGCCTCCACCTGCTAATGATATTAGCAATAGAGTCCGCAGCGGCCTTCGTAAGAGCATTAGCGATGTACTTCATCGTCGTTCGAAAAGCGGGCCGAGTCGAATACCCCAGGCCGCGCGTCCGATACATCCTGACAGCACCACTCCCAAGATACTTCCTACGGAATCAGGTCCCATTAATGTTGGATCGACTGCATCGCTGCCCCTCCCTGGGGATCCAGGCGCTGAGCAGACCATCTCATTGCACACATCTGATGGTGAAGTTATCGAAGTCACACAACAGGTCCAACTGTACGCTCCCAACAGCTTATTAAAGCATCCTCTTGTCAGCCCTGCGCTCTCGTGCCTTGGTGGTCTGCCTCCTTTAATGTTCATCGCAGGTGAACGAGAAGTTTTGAGGGATGAGATCATCTATACGTATGTCTTCCTTCGAATTTATGGTAAATGGGAGAGCCTATCGTTCTCATAGGGCCCATCGGGCTGCACATCCGGAACGATTTCCGGTACGCGATGAAACAAAGGTGATATACCCGGCCTTCAAACTAGGGGAAAGCTACAAACAGCCAACTCCAGTACATCTTCAAGTTTACGATGGTATGTTTTACCGTTCGGCTGCTACCAGCCCCTCCATTCAATGGTCGTTTCCTATAAGATGTAGCCCACGTCCTTCCTATTCTCTTTCCCTTCACGACTCCCGGAAAATATTGCTACCGCGCAATGGCCTTGTTTATCAAGCACGTTACGACAATGCCTCTTGGCCCGTCCGGTCCTTCTACATTATCAATACCTTCTGGGGCCACCCAAATTATGGGCCATGGTTTCACGACTTCCCCTTCGCAGCTCACGCCGTCCAACGAGATCCAGAGTCCCCCATTTCCACATCCAAAGCCACGTAGATCACTCACTTCAGGACTTTTGCGTGCTACAAGTCACCTCAAACGACGTGGGCCTTCACCCTCCGCGCCGAAACCCAGCGGGCCAGTGGCCACTCCGGGTGAAGGTTCAGCTAGTACACCGGGCAATATCACCCCAAAGTCCCCGAATCAGTCAGATGAATCGGTTAATGTAGTGGGTCAAAGAATGAATGGACATTCTCAAAACGACCCAGGCGTAGTATCTAGGGCTGGAGAGGCGAAGGTATACGCCCACAACTGGGTAATATTCAAAAGCTCTAGTTGCTCGTTTCTTTTCTTCTAACACTGAAAAAACTACAGGCTGGTTTCGGCCATCAAACCATGATTCGGGAACGAGTATCGACTCATGGCGCCATCCGTCCCTTGGAGCCAGAAACTGAGTTGCCCGCTATGAAGGTCCCCTCTGAACTTATTGACACCATCTCGGAGCTCGCGATCCGGCGGTACGTCAGAGGCAAGGAAATTTTCGACAAGAAATTTGCGCGAGCTATCAAGCGTATTGAGAAGCATCGACTGCGGAACATCGATCGCGCGTCGCAGGACATGAAACAGCACATCGCAGTGCTGCAGCACTACCTCGACCGTGAAAGCTCGGCTGTGGCGCCCACGAGCTCGAGCACAGGCGTGGATCGAACGACAGGAGAAGTCACGCTTAGTGCGCCATCCAGCTGGAACATGGCATGGGCGTTGGACGAGGACGAGCGGCCGCCACCAAGCAGTATCGTCGCGCGGAGGGACACAGAGGAAGCACTCAAACTGGCACGAGTTGCGGACGAGGCGGTGTTCGCGTCTGAGCATACGCTCAGCGCAAACAACTTGTGGAACGTGATCATCAGCTTTCTTATGGACACACCGGAAGAGCGCCGAAAGAAGCGAGAGACAGGGCATAGCCGTATTACGAGGGCGAAGGCGGACGCCCACGTGGTCGTAGTCGGGGCGCACAGGAAAACGCGTCTTGGCTCGTTCTTGGGAAGGAGGCGGAGATCCGAAGCCGAGTCGGGTAGTGGAGACAAAGGATGTTCGAGTGATAAATGACCTTTTTTGTTCTATTTATTTTGGGTATTGGGAGTTTCGGGGCGCATCCGCACATGAAGTCCAACTCACCTTCAAGGGTTGCCGCTCACGCAATAGGCAGCAACATCGAAAGATAAGTCGGCTCGGCGATGGCCCTGATACTAAGGAAAACATAAAGAGCGTTGGGACTACACTCGTGACCTAGCTTAGAGAGGAGATACGCTTGACTATGTGCCATCTCCGGCTAAAGGATATGACACTGGTATGTGCACCAACTCATGCGAGATGCGTCCCGTCCCCCATGGTCGGCTCGATGCGGATGACTGTCCGGTCCGATATCACCCGAAATTCGAGGATGTGTTTACGTAACATTCATGGTACTGCCTTTAGGGACTAAGTCATTCATACATGGCACTCACCATAAAACGCCGACTGGTTCTATAAATTGGTCACAATGACCCACCATCTTTCCGACCCTGGTTTGAACCTGAACACTCAACTGAGCAGAGCATGTCGAATTCACTCGCGACGAGAACCGCACTCGGGTTGATCCCGCTCTACGTGGGCATCCTGCTCCGACATTATTACCTCAAGCTCGTCAAAGGCAAGGGCGACACAAGCACCCCGGTGCCTCTGCGCAGAAAGGAGCTGATGTATGACGAGGCATTCAGTATCGCACGCGTGAGCTACTGTACCGCCCTCTAAATGTGGCCGTTCTAACTACTAAACCACCAGAACATCATGGACACAGCAACGAGGTATGCTCATCTCCGTCTCTTCCTCACCATATCTGCTCTGACTATTGGTTCTTTTCACGGCTGTGGCATGATGTATTAGCCATACGGTCGAAGAAATGCAGAAGTTCGCGCAGCTCCATATGCCCATCCCTCCTTCCGCACACGTCGTGCGGGTGTCGGTGCCGCTTTCCTCCTGCGCAGACGCTGCGCGCGTACTGATAGATGTGTTTGGGGGTGAAAACGCTGCGAGGAGTGTCCTGGGGGGCGTGCGGTGGTGGCAGGTGCGTGCCGATGACAAAGGGTGCGTTTTGTCTCTGGTCCGCCGTCCTGTGAGGTTCGTTGGATGAATGTTGGCTGTAGTATCGATGCGGAGTGGATCATGGAGAAGGAGCATTGGCGGGAATCTGTGCGTCAGGAGAGGGCTGCTACTCCAGCACGCAGTGGAGGCACGAGGAGCAGTGGGAACCCGTCGGATATTCCTGGTTCGTCACCAACTGGGGACCGCGGGATGGGCACAGACGGCACGGACGACGCAAATGCGTACCTGCCGGAGATGGATGAGATGAAGTGTCTTTTGTGGGCACATGGAGGTTCGTTCCACGTTGCGTTCCTGCTGCCCTTTTTATGGTAATTTTTAAGGTGGGTATTATTTTGGGAGCGTGGATCAGGAGAGGTGAGGAACACTCCATCAGGCGTTAACTGGAAGCCTAAATCCCCGCTGTTCGTAGGTATATGATACAGCGTTATGCACGCAAGATACGAGGGCGAGTGCTAGGTAATTGAAATGATCGATGCATCGGCGAACCAGTGTTGAATGGGGCACCTGCTGTAGCACCCAACTATCGACTCGCTCCTCAATATCCCTTCCCTTGTGCTATACAAGACTTTCTTGCATCCTGTGCGTATAAGCTCGCCTGTAATGACGTATCTCACCCGGACGCATTCGCTTTTAAGACCTCTTCCTCATCCGGCCGCCAGAAGGAGCCACCCATCGTCCTGTCAAGCCAAGCAACATCGTCATCGGAGGAGATTCCGCGGGTGGTGGATTGGCCTTAGCTCTTCTCCAGATCATTCGCGATGCCGATTTGCCACAGCCAGCCGGTGCTGTGCTCGTCTCTCCTTGGTGTGACCTTCACCATTCATTTCCGAGCATATTTCTTAATACCGATACGGTACGTATCTCTCCCTCTCTATGCGCAATGTTCATCGTTTGAACAACCTAATCTGCTGCTGGATAGGATGTCGTCCCTGCGACTGGTCTCACTTTATTCAAACCGAGCCCACTTTGGCCTCCCCCGCCTGACCACATGCACCTCAAAGTTCATGACCTGTTGCGTGGCAGTGTGGGTACCACTATCCGCCCTAAACCCCTCTCCGAAGCAGAGGCACCTGCGATCAGCGCCGAGCAGCCCGAGATACAGCCTAGGTTCGAACTGGAACCCGCAACTACATCATCCGGCAAGCTCGACCAGACCTTGCGGGTGAAGGGGCAGGATGGTAATCATTTGGAGATCACGCATCAGATCCAGCTTTATACAACAAATCCATTGCTCAAGCATCCGCTTGTCAGTCCGGTACTGGCTTATCTTGGTGGGCTTCCGCCGCTGTTCGTTATCGCTAGCGACCGGGAAGCGCTCAGAGATGAGATCATTTACACGTTAGTCAATCTCACTGCAGTAAGATGGTGTTTGAGTACTCTTGGTTTAACGAGCGCCTCTGACAGTGCCCATCGTGCTGCGGATCCATCCAAATACCCTGTTTCAGAGGAGACTAAGAGGCTATATCCGGCACTTGCAGGTGTCGAGAGAAGAATGAGGCCGACCACGGTCCATCTTCAAGTTTACGACGGTGCGTGTCCCAACCAATTATGATCTTACCTCGTTCGGCCTCAACTTCTCCAACTGTAGATACAGCCCATGTGCTACCATTGGCATTTATTGCTACTACCCCAGCGAAATATTGTTACCGCGCCATTGCGACATTCATCAAGCATGTCACGAATATGCCACCCACAGCTTCATTACAGCGGCATTATGGGCCACCGGCGCCACTGCCATCCATTATCACATCTGAAGAGACGGTCATGTCTCCCATTGCGTCGTCACCACTAGGCGAGGGTGTGCCGGCAGCATCATCGCAGGCCAAGGAACGCTCACCATCGCGCCTCAAAGGTTTCTCGCGCGTAACGTCATCTTTCCGAAGAGGGAGTTCCCTTTTCTCGAAATCATCGAGGGGACACTCTGAATTTAATACCCCCGAGGATGAAGGTGCCATTGAAGACATCCTTGCGGGAGATCCCGTAGTGTACGATGGGGGATGGGTAAGTGCCGGCGTCCAAACCCGTTACCAAAATCTTACAGTCCCAGGCAAAATCTCCAGGCCATCAGGGCATAATTCGTGAGCGGGTGTCAATCAATGGTGTCATCCGACCGCTCGAAGCAGAGCAGAGCCTCCCTGCGCTACAAATAATCCCGGAGCTCGTCGGTGCCATCTCCGAACATTGGGTATACCGGTACATTGCGGGAACGGAACACAACGAGAAGAAGTACGCGGGTCGCATCAAGCATGTCGCCAAGCGCCGCGAGCGCTCCATCGCCAAACTGCAGCAGGGCTCCCAGTCCCACACCAGCGAAGGAGACGCCTCCGCTTCATCCGGATGGAGCCTCGCTTGGGCGCTCGAGGTTGACGAACGCCCACCGCCGAGCAGCCTCGTCGCGCGACGCGATATTGCCGAGGCACTCAGTCTTGCGCGCGGTGCGAAACGCCGCCGCGTGGACGTGGTTGTGTCTGAGAAGGGGCAGAGAGCAGCAATGAAGGGCGAATCGCGCGTCAGAGCGATTTGGAAGAGGCATGGCTCGAGTCCCCAGGCTGCCGTGGCGTAGAATGCGCACAGCTCTGAGGTTGTATGGGGTGATCCAAGTTGATCCGTATTTTTGTCTGTATTGTATAATCATCTTTACAGTCTTTGGTGGTAGCAGTATGGAAATTTGTTCCCACTGGATTATTGAACGCAGATAACTACTACAGTAGTAGTCAAGGTTGTAGCAGTAATTGACCTGTCCTTGTCTATCATCTTTCTCTCCTGCCCTTTCAAGGCAGTAGCATCTACGGATTAGTACGGAATTCGGTGTGATTGACAAAAGGAGGTTTGATTTACTGCCGGCCTCACATTAGTATGGCACTATTTAAATAGCCCATGCCAAACCGAAGTAGCTCCGCCTACCTTAACAGATGCTAATGAGATGGGAGGAGGTGGTGGTAAAGCTAACCAGGGCCACTGGGTTAAGGTGCAACAAATTGATCTGTAGAGGGGTGGTAGTTCAACGGTATTACCAGAGTGTTTTGTTCCGGTATGTTCTGTACTCTATAATTCTTCAAGCTTCAAGACTTAATTACATCTATGTCTGGGGTGTAATAATATTGTAATGATGCGAGCGTCCGTGGAAGTATCTGCCAGATCATCCATCGGTATCACTCACTACTCTATTCTCAACAACTAAGATTGCGGACAACCTTAGTTAGACGGCATCGGGAAAGCCGTGGCAACTGTGCTCATTGGGAAATACGATGACGTGTATCGGTGAGTAGTGAGGCAGAGATTCCTTCCGGTATGCAGATCAGGTTGTTGGCCCCGCAGTAGCACTCTCGGTCCGAAGCGCCTCATTTGCGTGCTCAATCCGGCGAGGTACATCTTCTCTGCGCTGTGTACTAGTATCGGGGGCCACGATCGCCGGGCTTTGTTCCTCTCCGGCTGCGTTCAGCTGCGCAGCCATGAGCGTGCGGAAGCGGGAATTTTCGCGCTGTACCTGTGGAGATGGGTAACGTCAACTGATACGAGGCAGTTATTAATAGACACGTACTAGCTCGCGATACGTTCCGGTTTCGGTGATATGTCCGTCTGGGAGATAGGCGGCGAGTCCGGCGGTCAATAACATCTACAAAGGCAACAACCGAAAAGCATACCCTCAAGCACTACGATCCGCTCTGCCCTCGCGATGGTCGAGAGGCGATGCGCAACGAATAGACACGTCGTGTGACGTGAACGAAGAATCTTGTCGATAGCATCGTTCACCTGTCAACAGAACCTCGGTCAGTGAATCCGCGACGCTGACAAAACTTGAATGTATGCTTACACGCCGTTCGGCAGACGCATCCAAGGAGCTAGTGGCCTCATCAAGTGCCAAGATGGCAGGCTTCCTGAGCAAAGCACGGGCGATGGCGAGACGTTGACGTTGGCCGCCGCTCAAGCTCATTCGGCCGACTACGGGATTTCATGTATCAAAGTTTCCAGGGCTATTTCACAACGCTAAGTCGACTTACTTCGCGTGTCAAAACCGTCCGGCAAACCCCATACAAACTCGCAGTTTGCTTCGCGGGCGGCAGCCTCAATCCGCTCTTTAGGGACACTCTCATCACCGTAGGCGATGTTGGACGCTATCGTCCCTGTAAACAGTACGGGGTCCTGTGTGGGGTACCTATTAGCTAGACGCAAACCCGGACAGCCCATTGGTCATGTACCTGGGGGACAACGCCGATGATGTTCCGCCACGACTCTGGCGTAAATTCACGAATATCTGTAGTGCAGGTTCAAACAGAATAGTCACCTATAAAAATAAAAACAGGCGTACCCTGTCCATCGTATGTGACCTTGCCTCTCACGGGATCGTAATACCTTAGTAACAGCGAATGTATGGATGACTTGCCGCCCCCACTCCTCCCGCTGTTACATCAATGACCCATGAAGCATCCAGTTTGAAAGTGCGGAGGTGGGACATACACGATAGCCACATTCTCTCCGACGTTGACCTCGAGGTTGAAATCCTCGAGCACATTTACTCCACTCCGTGTCGGGTAGCTGAAAGTGATGTTCTCGAATCGAAGCGGTCCGGAACGTGCCGGATCTAGAACCGCGCCCTCTCCAGGTTGGATCGCAGGGGTTCTGTCGAGGAGGTCAAAGATACGCGTCCCGGCACCAATTCCGCGCATGATAGATGTCTGGGATGCATATGTCACGCGTGACGAAACAGAGTGAAGTATAAGCTTACGAAGAAAGATCTGGCGAATGTGTAGATGAGAGCACTGTCACCGAGAACTGTCAAAGTCGACATACGTTAACATCTGCAGGCCGTTGCCGACATAAACCGTATACATCAACAGGCTTGTAAGCTCCCCTACGGATATCTGCCCATGGCTCACGAGAGATCCTCCTAAGTGCATGATGGGACAACCGTTTTCGAAGCAGCGGGGCGAAAGTCCACGAACCATAGCCTAATAAAGCCAACAGCGTAACGTTGCCGCTCCACCCAGTGCTACCAAAGAATATGCCCGAGGCAATTGCCTCGCGCCGAGCGAGTGTCAGGACTCGTTCAATCCGCTCGGAAAAATTCTTCTCTTCGTGTGGGGCCGCATTGAAGACTTGAACCGTACGAAGGGCTGCCAACGCTTCCTGGGCGACCTACAAAGCTATCTGTGAACACCTTGATTTATGGCCATAAAAATGTATTTTGCCGACTTTGGTCATGTCTCCGAGAGCTTCTTGTGTCTTATTTGATAGCCTCTTCAAGTACCGCCCGTAGAATACCTGATTAAAAGTGGTGATAAGTAGGCATGCATGATAAATTGATGAGCAAAACCGATACGAACTGCGCCAAGAGAGATAGGTGGGACAATGGCAAGCATGAGAAATGTGAGATGCGACGATATGTACAGCATTGCGCCAACTTCACCCGTAACACGGTCAACGTAGAAGCCACAATATGGAGATAACTGTGCTTACGGCCAGCAAATGACATCACTACAGCGCGGAGGCCATCTGACAAGTTTTGCGTGACACTTTGGACGCCGTCAGCCGATTCCTGAACTATAGGTCAAGACGAGTCTATACTGTTAACCTTTCTCCGACTATACTACTGTCGAGGCTTAATCGACTGAGCGCATCCCCTTCTCCACGCTCCACGTATTCGACCTCTTGCCGAAGTGTGGCAGCGTAAGTCCGCTCACGTAGACGAGCCACTATTCGCTGACCTGGGCCGAAGATGAGGATCAAGTTTCTGGAGAAGGAGAAGCACGACTCACCTGACATACGCATAAGGAACGCACGTCCAGCATTGCAGACTCCACCAATGGTAAAAACAAGGAGAAGACCCGCAGTGGCTTGGGTCAGTGAAAAGCCGTGCGGAATGGTCTGTGGGGCGGGATGATTCATAAGAGCTCAAGCCATGATTCTCATATCAGAGGTAATTGGAAGGGATGAAAGCCACAAATCCGAGAAGCCTCATAATAGCTCGAACGAGCGCAGAACCGAACCATGACACAGTGACCAACCTACCGGATTCGGGGAAGTGAAATAGTCGATGAGCTTTCCAACCGTAAAGGGGATACTTAGCGACACGGTCGAAGAGACAAGTAAGAGGCCAATGGCAGTGAGGAGCGGGCGCCGCTCTGGCCGAGCAAGTGCGACAATCTTGCGGAAGGATGTGGGGGTGGAAGTGGTGCCCCCGGCATTGGACAAGAGGGAAGCGGGTAGAATGCGAGAAAGTATGGAGCGATGTGTTGGAGCAGGTGGTGGGCGTGGTGCGGGGGTGCGGGGGGTAAAACTCGCTGCGAAGAGGCGCTTCTGTGCCGAAGTGAATGTAGGCCATGGGGGATGTCCCCGACTGGACGAGGGATGTGCAAAGGTGAGGCGGACGGACAGGGCTTGTCGTCGCCTCGCACCGGAAGAGCATGCCGACGCGGCAACGACGCCGCGGAGGCGCAAGCAGAACATCAAATCGAGTGGAGGTCAGGCACCCTCTGAGGGCGAGGGCGAGGCGAGGGCGAATTAGCGCCAGCGCTAGAGAGCGACAGACTTGGTGTCGAATGTAGCACGTGAAAATCATGTGATAGGTTTTTATTTTTAGGGTTAGGGCTATATACATGTATGCTTGTATGCTAGCGAGGCGAGTAGAGAGGAAAGGGTGCCGAGTTGCACGGCAACGTAGTGAAAAATAGCAGTGTCCGAAATGTGGAAGTTTTACTGAATCGTTCTAAGGTACTCGACAGTGAGCATGAGGGCGACAAGGGTGCGGCCATGTTGCTGGCGCTGGCAAACGTCGAAGGCAAGAATGGAAGGGCGAGAGAGCCAAACGTCTAAGCAAAAGTAGAAAGACGTACGAAAAGTAACCTGAGTGAATCTATTTACAGTAAAGTCCCTTTCTAATAACGACGTGGTCCAGACCGAGGGACGATTGGCAAGGGGCCACGAGCAACGTGGGCTACGTGGAGCAGTAGTCTTTCTTTCTTTTGACGTCGGCTGATGCGATGTGGGCGATCCACAAGTCTTCAGCCGTAGGATTTGGAGTGCAACGAACACGGGATCTTGGCTGCGAATGGGAAGGGGCCAATCATGTAGCAACGAAGTGGACAGTGAAAGGTTTGAGGCGAGGCATGGTGAATGAGACGAGGATGCAGCCAGGCGAGAGGCTGAGGATGAGGAAGGTGTGGTGTGCGAAGGCGAGAGGCGAGGGTTGGCACGCAGAGGGCGTCACGTGCTCGAACGTGCAGGCTATAGCGGATGCATACCTTACACTACATGTACAGCTCTACCAAGATGCCTTGTGTACTCCTGGCAGCTCTCCAGCGAGTGCCTTCAGCCGAAACTGGTACTATGAAGGCTGGGATCAGCACACGAAAGAGCCAGCTCGAGCAGGATAAAAATCAGCCCCGTACGTACTCGACACAGGCCAAACTCGCCAATAACACCGCGCCCCCGTCCAGTGGCCGTGCACCTGTTTTTGACCGTCGTCGGCCGCGTGTAGCGACCGAAAGTGTTCAGTTGGAGCTGCGCCTGGTAGCGCACTTGTGGGGGAAGACACTGGTTACGTGCTACGTAGAGGTACGCGCGGCGTGAAATTTCATTGTCTGCGACACCTTGGCGCGCTTTGATGTCGCGTAAGACGCGTATGTTCGGTCGGGGAGGCATACAGTATGCGTGGTCGTTACGATGTAAGGATACATTAATAAGGAGACGGATAAGGATAACGTGGGCCTGAGGTACAAACAAGCGACAACAGCGGGTGTGGCAGTGACTACTGTACTCGTACTCGGAACCCGATCCATTATCATGCCACGACGTCTGCGGTTTGAAAGACCGAAGTATTTTCCCAAAACTAATGTAGAAATATATAATAAGGATACACAACGATCAAAGTACATATGCAACCTCAGAACATGTGATAATCCGAACCGATGGTCGGGGTATGAATGAATGCGACAACAAAGATTTTCGGGTGACCACGAATGTAACAACGCGGCGCACGGCCTACGTCATGTCATGGTCTGGAGTCGGACGAGAATCTGATGACGGCAAGTCGTAACATATTGAGGGATCGAAGAGCTAAGCCAGAGTCCCGTAGCTCATGTAGATACAACCTGCTGAGGCTATGCACGTCCTTAATCTTCATCCGCGTTAGCACCGATGTGATCTCCTCCGACAACTCATACCGGCGGCAAAAGTCCTCAACCGAGAGCTTCCCGCAGAACCCAGGGATGAGCCGCCCGGGGAGGAGGAGGCGAGAATTTTTGTATTCAATGAGCGCTTCTTGTAGCTCGTCGTCGGACATCTTCCGGACCCGGAGCGATATATCGCGTCCCAACGGCGCCCGATGTACAAGAGTCAGTCCCCAGTCGTTTTCGAAGCGGAACAGGTCAGGGGATGATATGGTATACAGACCTGAGAGATGGAGTCCGAGCTGCTCGCAGAGCCACTTTCCGAGGACGATGCCGAAGCTGCAAACGAGATGTACGAGACGAACTGGCAAGTAGGGTGTTTGGTCGACGAACCTGGACCTGATTCTAGACTCGTGATGGGTGTGGTTAGCAGTGGAAGGGATATGGTCGAGGGCGCCGGGGGGAAGAACGAGATGACGAAGGTCAAAAATTGACTATCATCTATGGCCTCAAACTTGCTCTGCATCACGTCGTCGCTTAGCCTGCATAAAACACATCGGCACAATCGTCCTTGGACAATGTAACATAAAAAGTTGGTGAATACGGACGGAATGTAGCTTGGCCCGTCCTCTGGAGACGGCTGGCGCGCAATGACAGGTACAAGACAAGCTTCATTAGAGTCTTGGACTTTAGAAAGGTGTTGAAATCGGATCTCAATTGTCGTTGGTTCAAAAAGCTTGGACTGACGATCTGTTGTCTGTCCAGTAGTTGGTTGTAAACAAAATATGAGCCCCGTACCGTATGAATCCCGAAACTCGAAGACGGAATCACAAGCAATGCTATGCCACGCTCTTGGCTCATGGGCGATAAGCCACTTTCCCAAGGGCTCGCCACCAATAAAGATGTCCGCGCTAGCGTCATATGGGCTATAGTTTCGCACGAATAGTCGGAATGCCTGCGAGAACGTCAGCCGGTGAGGTAACAAAAGCAAAACATACACCAACCTCTTCCGGTAGTGCCACGAAGGAGACAAAAACCATGCAGGCCCCCTTCTCCTGATGTACCACTACAGGCGGATCTCGATATCTGAGCTCCCCCTGCCCGGAGATCACGCAGAGTGCCAGGTTAGACTGTTCGATCGTGTGTTCCGGTTCTGCATGTTCCGGTTGGGGGGTCTCCGGGGAAGACGAGGCCATGTGGTTCTAGAGGACTTATGATGAAGGTGAGATATGAGTAAGGAGGACAACTATATGAATCAGCTCAATATGTAACATGCTTTTATACTGATAGCCATATATGGGCCCGAATAGGACGACGTTATGAACACAGAGCAAACCTCAAAGGGAAAACAGGGAAGCACTAGAGCACCACCGAATCACGAGGAATATTACAGCCCCATGTGGCGTCATCCCATGGGTGAAGTCCCCCATGGGAGGAAATACGTAAACCTGCGCAACATCACAGGTGGGCTGGGATATGCAGAGAGACAAAGATGGATAAAGGGCGCAGGGGCTATCGTCAAGCAAATGTAGGAACACGTACGTAAGAGTTCCACTACAGGATGTGGCACTGTATTTGCTTTGTCTGAATGTAGGATTCCGGAAGCGTTACACTGAGGGCAGTGATTGATGGGAAGGGGTATGGATGACAGCTCTGAGGAGGGGAATCGGAGAATTCCTCGGGGAACTTCAATAAAACACAAGTCAAACTACATGGAAGCTTCCGACTTGTCCTATTTCTCCTTGAATTACATTGTGTCCCTTCGCTGGCGACGAGGAAGTAGGACACGTCGTAGGGGCGCCAGTAGTATGGTCGGTGCTAAAGATAGACCATACGTGACAAGTCAATCCAACGGGAGAAGGGTTCGAGACCGACACGATTGATAGGGGGCTTTTTGCGGTACCTACTTGAGCATGGCCAGTGGCTCCGATCAACAAGCATCGGATGAGCAGCTTATAAAGACTTGAGTGGGTTCAAAGTCTCGGACACGCACAATAATATGTCTGGTGTCGCTCTCGGCTAATCCTGGAGAGAGAAAACCCACATCCTCCCTGAAGAGGGAGAAGCAGGACTTCAGCCAAACGTAGATTCTTGGGATGTAGCTGCGCATTAACGGGTTGGTGTATTCGGAGAGCAGGAGTCGGCGAGTCGGCTGGCAGTCTGATTTCCAAAAAGAGCAGATTAACGCCGACGGATCGAACGTTCCGCGGTACAATGCATCGCATGGCTGTGGCTGGTGGGACACAGGTACAGCACAGCGACATATCCAGCATCAAGGGAACAGCCACCAATAGATTCTTTTTGGGACGCCGACATTTGCCAGTGAGTAGCAGTACAGGATGGCGGTGTACTGCAAAGCATTTATGAATGACCAGGTGTGCTTCGTCTCGGTTGATCCGGAGACCTCGGTTGGCCCTGCATTGGTTTTGAATAGCATACGTGGTCAAGTTTGCAACGAAATAACGAGTGGAGATTGAGTTGAGAAGAGTAGTCTCTTCAGTTAACGTGGAAAAATCATTATTATGTTTTGAGATCGGGAAGCAAGTTTCGGTGGGCCATTGTCCCGCCGTCGAGCACGTAGACATAGCTTTTGCCTATCGTTTCAGTGGCGGGCGGGCGGGCGTACATAAAGCCACGCTTGACAATTTACTTTTTTTTTTTAGAAAAAACAAAAAAAACAATGGGAAATACCACGTGACCCTCACAGCCCGTCGTTCGTGTCGGTTCCGCGAGTCTACAACCGATTGGGAACAAAACGTGGAAGACCAAGAAGAACATATGGACCAGATGATGTCTACCATGATTATAGGGGAATCTTAGGTGATGTCTTGCCCGTAGATGAAACATGCACCATGCAGCACCTTAACATAACCAAGTCACCCGGGCCACTAGGACAGTACTGGCAGACCACGAACAGGCGGCGTTGTTTTGTCGCCCTTTTTTGGCCCCTTTCTCGAACTTCTGTGCATAGCAGGCAAATGGGACCGCCAATCTCCAGCATGCCGCGAATCTAATCGAGCAGAGGCACCACGGGCCCTCGGGAAAATGGTCTGGAACACCGCAGACAAGTTACGTCGTAAGGCGTACAACCCTCACTTTCTACTGCGTGTCCCTGGCTCAAGTCGATTTTACGTGCAGCTCTACCACCTCCCAAACGATGGCCTCCCGCTTCCGTGCATGCGAGTAACGGTGGAGAGATGCCCCGATGACCGCAGTCGCTTCCGTCCACACCGAATCTCTCGTCCTGCACGTGACGACCGCGGACGACGGTTATGAAGGCATGCGTCTCAAAGAGCACCCTGTATATGTCGCTGTGGTCTGTGCCAGGACCGACGCCGCAATCTTGTATGTCGTGGGGGATGCGGAGGCCATGCTTGACGCCACGGAGGAGAAAGAACGCGCAGTTGTTGAAGAGACTGAGTAGACGCCCCTGCGCACGAAGAGCGACCCCAACATGACGTCGAGCACACACTCGAGCGCGAAGCCTTGCCATGCCGTGCGTGCAGTGACACGGCCATGTCGAGGATTTTGTGCACCGTGGTATCTTGTGTCAATGATACGGAGGCCCCATTCGGTGGCATGATCCATGAAGAGAGGAAGAGCCAGGTGTACTGTGCCTCACTATCCTGTGGGTATGGGCAGCACCACTCCAGCGCCTCAACCGTAGGCGGTGGCGTTCAATTGTATTTTGTTTTATCTTTTCGGAGTGCGAGGTGTGGAAGGCAGCAGCACACCACGAAGTGAAGAGCACGCGCCCTGTGACATTTGAAACCCCGAAGTCCCCGGGCCGGAGCCTGAGAAAAATATTTGTGAGCGCTACGCTACGGACGGATGATGAAAGATGAAAGAAACGGTGACCGACCTCTGGTAATCTGCCCATATCAAATTTAATTTCGTTACTGCACCAAGTCCGACCCCAATCAAGGCCAACTTTCACTTTCGACGTGCTTTTCCTGGCGCAACTCGACGAAGGGCACTCTCTATTTGAGATGGATACAGAGGATTGGATTCCGACGTCTTGGAGAAACAAAACAGCGGCGCAGGTGTGTTTGAGCCTTCCTCTCTCTGGCATCGAGACCATCTGCTCCAGCTCGGTTTCCATTTTATATAGACAGTCGAATATCCAGACGAGGCTCATCTAGCAAAGTACAGAACTATTCCACGAAATCATTTCCTCGAATCCTCGATACTAATTACGCCCCACTTTCGCTTTCTTGCACAGAACCCTGAGAAAAATAAGAGCCCTGCCGCCCCTGGTCACGCCATCCGAGGTGCGTCCTGTAGATTTTAAACCAAGCTAAGCGCGAACCGTCTTTCTAGATAGAACGACTCCGGCATCAGCTAACTTTTGTTCAAAAAAATGAGGCATTCCTGCTGCACGCTGGAGACTGCGCAGAAAGCTTTGACGCTTGCACACAGGTTCGTTCCACCAGTTTGACTCCAACGTCACTCACTTGGAAGAGAGGTTAATCCTACGGCAGGAAAATATCTCCGCCAAAGTAGGCCTCATCTTGTCGTTTTCTCTCATTCTGATCTGGGGCGCTCGTCTCCCTGTCGTAAGCCCTTCATATAATCGAACCGCTGATCCTTGTTGATACTGGAGATAGGTCCGCGTCGGGCGAATTGCCGGTCAATACGCTAAACCGAGGAGTACTACAACTGAAAAAGTTGGGGACCGCGACGTTATTATCTTCCGGTAGGCTACCCATCAGCTATTGCTTTCCCCAATTTTTCAGATGCGCAATTATAGGGGTGACAATGTGAACGGGTAATGCAGCGTCCCACGCGCCGTGATCTATTCCTAATTCATATTAAGCTTCCACCCTGATGAACGGACTCCGGATCCAGAGAGGCTACTGAGGTATACCTTGCTTCCAACCCTCTATTAGACGACCGCCTCCTGAGCCTATATAGGGCATACTTCTACTCGGCAACAACCCTGAATCATATGAGAAGTCTTCTCACATCTGGGTTCGGTTCCTTGCATCACCCCCGAGACTGGTCACTGTCACATGTACGGTCACCATCCCTGAAGTTCGTCGTGGTCCTAGTGTATATATTCGTTTTACGTTGTTGACTCCCATAGGTAGAGAGGAATATGCCGCTATTTCGGAAGGTCTGGCAGATGCTCTCGACTTCACCCGGACGATTGGCCTAGATTCCGGGCGAGAGTCCCAGAGCTACGAGCGCGGCGGAGGCCGTGGGGTCTTGGGGGAGGCTGATGTATACATCAGGTACCCAAATATAGTTCACCGGGAGACCATTTTTAACTCGCAGAATGTTAGTCACGAAGGTCTCTTACTCGATTACGAGGAAGCCATGACTCGGAAGTACCCAATACCGGATTCGACAGCTTCTCGCGAGGTCGGAATGCCAGCACCTGAGAAATACTATAATGCCTCCGCACATTTCCTGTGGGTGGGAGACAGAACCCGGCAGCTGGACGGTGCACATGTCGAGTACTTCCGAGGGATCCGCAATCCGATTGGTATTAAAGTCGGTCCTTCGATGGCTAAAGAGGAACTCGTCGCCCTATTGAATAGTAAGCGCCACATCTATGCGTTTGTCTGCCCAGAACTTATCGAGTACGCAGTTGTAAATCCCAATCGTGAGAATGGAAGGGTGACCCTTATAACCCGTTATGGGGCTGACAAAGTCCTCATTCGTACCATTCTTCCAGTGACTTTATGTCTGATTTTGTAAGTTTTAGATTGGTTCGCATTTGTCGAATCATATCAAGGCCGTTCAAGCGTCCGGTCATCCTGTCATCTGGGTCTGCGACCCAATGCACGGAAAGTAAGTACATACTGAACTATCACACATACCGTCGGCGTTGATGTAGCTGCAATCGCTTAGCACCCTTGTATCGTCATCCGGTTTGAAGACACGCCACTTTGGTACTATTATCAGCGAGCTCACTTCCTGCCTCCGCATCCATGGCGAGTGTGAGTCGCGGCTCGGTGGGGTCAGTCTCGAGTTCACGGGTGAGTTAAATGAAGAGGGCTACAGCGTGACCGAGTGTCTGGGTGGGAGCATGGAGCTCAGCGAGGAGCAGCTCGGCCTACGCTACCAGGTGTGTATAGCCCGAACGTCGCCTTTAAACCCATTCTACCACTATTACTTGCTTTGCGATCTTAGAGCTTCTGTGACCCTCGTCTGAATTTTGAGCAGTCCCTAGGTCAGTCCTTATCCCCATCGCCTTTCATTGTCTTCGCTAACGTGTTTGATGAACCTGTCGCTTACTCTATGTTTATCACGCCATCTCTAGATGTTGCGTTTCTCATATCCAACCATTTCAAGAATCAGCGCTCGCGGTCACGCCCGAAGGGAACCACGGATGTGCTGTACTCTGAGCTTGGAGGGAGAAGGGTGGATGCGTGACAGAACTGTTAGAATGTGACTGCAGGATATACGGTATTCATGTCGCTGTAAGTCGATCTGTGTGAGCCAGAAATTGTTTACATTTGTTCAGCACACCTTATACGATGACGAATTCATGCGTATCGTAAACACTACCGTGGACTATGGGCACTGACAAATCAAGTCCGCCAGGATATGCCCTGGCGTACACTACAGAGTCCGGTTTGGGGTAACCTGGTCCAACATATTCTCCATCAGTGACCCATTTCACATGGGCACGCGATGGCAACCGCCCAAGCTACCCCCCTCGCTTGGAATAAGGGTGAGCACTATTATAAGATGGAAGCCATGGCATTCCTTTGGCGAGCGCTGCCAGTATTTGTACGGGTCGTTGAAAAGGACCTATTCGTTATCACCACTGGCACCCTGCTCGTCAAACGCCGTCTGCCATTACAATTAAACACTACGTACTCCCATACTTCTTCACAGGTAAGTGGTTATAGGCTCCAGGCCTTCTACCTCCCCACCAACACTTCAGGAGTTTAATCAATACCCCTCACCACAGCTCAACCTGCAAGCGCTCCACATCCTGCCACCCAAGCAAGCCCTTCCAAACATATGACACTCCCGAATCCTCCTCGATCAGCCGCGACGCGCGGTACGCTGGGCCATTAGGCCTACCATGCCCATCTAGCTTGCACTGGCAATCATAGTCGCGGGATTGGTGAGCCAAGAGCAACACGGCCAGCGCGACGGCGTCCACCTCGTTCCCATCGGCGCAGGAGAGCAGTACTGCTCCTTCCTCGCATGTCTCGGCACAATATCCGGCGTCAGTTCCGTTCAGGCTACAGCAGTCCCGGGCCGTGGCTTCCTTCTCCGCCTTCTCATCCGTCGCGCCAGCGCGCTCGTAGAATTTTACCGCCGCCCTCATCTGTTCTTCCGTCAGCTGCATCTGCCCGCCCGCACTCGGACGTCTTGGCACGATGAGGCAGAGGTGCTCCACGCAGTCCATCGTGCACTCGTACACCGGCGGGAGTGGCGAGGCGCTGAGCACGTACGCGGTTCTCGCGTCGTTCTCGGTCAGGACGGAGATGCAGTAAGAGAAAGTGTGGCTGGGCCATTGGCCCCACGCGGGCTGCGATAATGCCCAGACCACAGTCGACGGAACCACGTCCGGAGGGTTCATCGTGAGAGAGATGCGTACACCCTTGCTTGCGCCGATCGGGGAGAATACGTTCGGGTCGTCGAGCCCGAGCAAAGACACCTGTGAGCTCCCGGCGGAGATCAAGGACAGCTCTGGCAGCTGACGGACGCCACGCGGCCTGTTCTTGATGTGCTCGCCAAAACCTAGGGGTTGAGCGCTGATCTTGGGGTACTACCTGGAATCGATGGTGCGTGAAGCGTCTCATGTGCCATATTACGATGCGGAATTGTCAAGGATGGTATTAGATGTGATAAGTGGGAAGCCATTCTGGCGCTAAGGGGCGTCTCTCTATGACAATCAGGTTTTATACTGGTGCCTCCTGCTTTGAATTGATCGGTTACTGTACAAATTTCAGTGAAATAGGGCCAAAGCGAACAATGTTCCACAGATGCCGTTTCAGCTGACGTCCTTGATCGGAAATGCTATTGTAGAAACAATAAGACACATTACAGAAGACCTAAGGTTTGTGTGTGGTTTGTCATCAGGGATGTGGTTCTGACAGTGGTCTATCCACACCAGGAGGTCACAATCTTCCTAACTTTCCTGTACGACCGCTGTGCGACACAATGTAGATGACCTAAAGAATAGGATATAACATTGATATAACACACACCACTCACACACCCGGTAGATCACGATTTCCAGTTGTGTCTTCGAGATTTCGCATTCCTCGCTCTCATGGTCGTCTCTCACGACAGGAGCGGGTGTTTCGACCTCACTGAGCCGCTGCGCGGCGTCTGTCACGGATGTTGGAAGTATACAATCATTAACGCGTCACAACAGGTGATGCGAGGCAATACATCGACCTTGATCCATGCTGTCGCAATGTTGCCCTTGAACGCACTAGAGCCGCACAAGTGGGTTGTTCTACTTGAGAGTAAGGGCCCTAAGGGGGAAAGCGATACTTGTAGGCAGCCTGTGGTTAGTCGAGCCGTGACAGCAAATAACAGATGAAATTCTGCTCACATGGACAGCCAGGCTTGGAATACGAATCCCCACATGCTACGGGACGTGACAACAAGCCTGCCTAAGCATAGTTTAACATACACGATAAAGATTCGCCGCATCTGACATAAACGTGCGTAGATCTACTTGCTTTTGTTATCATGGTTGTGGTTGTTGAGCTCGTTAATCCACGCCATGATCGAGCCCGCCACAAGCCCCATACAATTAGCCAAGTGCTTTAATTCCAGGTTTGACTCGATGAAAAAGGGGTGCCTAAGACAGGGTAACAGAATATCCACCGGCTAGACGCAGTAATGTCATTGTCTAGACTATAGTAGGATAACGGCTGGCCGCACCGGGAAATGGGAGCGTCTAGCTTTTCACCATCTCCTCATCGCAGATTTTTTGAGTGGGAGTGAACGGAGGAGTTAACATGATCGATGACACCGTCTTGCACTCTTGCTCACAATCCTCGTGAAGGATACTTGATACTGTACCGGGGTTCGGGCGCAGCATAGATGCAACGTATCAATTTCTGGACAACTGGAGATGAATATATTGCATATATGCATCACGAGTCGTCCAGAAATAGACACGCACATCAATATGCTATGGGAATACTGGGTACAATCCGTCAATACTCCGTCAATGCTGAGAAGCTGCGCTGCGCCGTGGGACTGACCAGTAAATACGGCAGGGTGAGGATCAAGCCAGAACCGATGGAGAAAAGAGACCTTCTGGTCTCACTTGTTGAAAGATGTTCGATCGATCTGATCAACGATAGCGTTGATAACCTTATGGTGGTGGTTCAAATTGTCGGTAAATTCGGTATGACGACATCTCTCTATTGAGATCACGTGATTAAGTGGGCCACGATGGTAAACGCCAGACAAAATATAGTCGGGCATGTCTGCCCTTGCCTCTAATACAGAACTGTGGAAACGTCATTATCACGACAATGGGGCAGGGGTTCTCGACTGATAGTTGTGACGCCGTCAAGACTGGCGAAGAATCAACCAGTTGCGGTCACTTGCGGTGTAAGCCGAGGTTGAACGCCATAGGGTGACCCATGGTTCATCCCCGCACAGTTTGTCTCCGCCCCATACCTCTGCAGTAATTGAGTAACCTCGAAATACCCACCCTTCAGTGCTAACTGAAACGGTGTGCTGTTATTCCTGTCCCGAACATGCACATTAGCACCCTTTCTAAGAAGCGAACGCACTGAGTGCCTCAGTGTCAAAACCCGTGCCATTGCGAGCATAGGATCGCGCGGTCGTATCCTTTAACCGCAACGAGTACAGGTCCGAGAAACCCTGTCCAGTCTCTTGCTCAGCTCCTGCGCGAATTTACTCACCGCATATCACCGCACAACCTCGGAGGACCTCACAAAGTTGGTTGGATGAGAGTGGACATGAAAAGGACTTAGTCAGGCTACGCAGACACAGAACACCAAAGAAGATGAAACGCCGTGATTTAAACTCAGCTTGATCCGTCAATGGCTTATCAGATCAGTACCCTTATCGTCTGCGCATAACTGGTTAACTGATTGACCAAAGCCCAGGACACTAAGGAATGAGAGTAATAGAAATAGAAGGATAAATGGATGTGGCTTGATGGGCACAGCACTAATTATCCATTTGACGCTCACCCGTCCCATAATGGCATTGGGTTTCGATTCAGATATACATTTCATTGATGTGGCGCTCGTCTCACACCCTGCTCCATCGATACACACAAAAGAAACTAGGTAGTTCGGGGGCAAGACAGATTTAGGACAGGCCCCGTGGGACAACCGTTGATGGATTCTTATGTTTGAAGGTCCAGCTTCAACCCGCGGGCTCATCGAGCCATCTGAATCCTAGAGCGCCGTGTTCCTCTGCGCATTTGTCGCTCTACTATAGGAACTGCAGGTAGAGATTTTAGACAACGACAACAGAGGGACTTGCTACGGGACTATACAGCACGACCAACAGGTAAATCATGAATTCTTCCTTTCCTTGAATGGCCGTTCCATCAACCCCTGCGTCACTTCCACGTCTGAGAGAAACCGAGCATCGATGATAGCTATGTTAGTATGTCGTGGATTCTGGTGCCGAGCGGGTTTGAGTACTGCTCCATGTCTTGGGTTATCTCCAGTAAAGACAATTCTCGAAGATAAATTGCTTGGTTTGCGTGTACTATTTTCGAGAGTCCTCAAAAAAATTCCACGCAAAGGAGAAGCAGAGATAGAGATTACTTCATAATATGGTTAATCATCAACGGCCGACCACATGGTCAAGTGGTCAAAATAGACGTGGAGCGGTGACGGACCAACTTGCCCCACGATATCTCTTTTCTTGAATTCGAAGATAAGAATTACAATGTTTCACAGTACCATAAGGCCCTGCGATATAGAGAAGGCGTTCCATGCAGTTCGTCAGTGACATATACTAGGCCGAAGTGAAACCAGATCAATTTCGCTATGCAAAACTCTGGGATCTGTATGCTGCCTGTGTTTGTAGTTCTAACTGTGAGATTCCCGGGCTCTGTTCCTGAAAATAAATGCAATTTAATACCGCACGAAGCTAGATGGTCGAAATACGAGCAACGACGGACATAACTATGAGGGCCAGCCGTCTGTTGCGCTTGCGGGGAAACTGGGAGGATGTAGGTCGAACCGGAGGCAAATGAGAGCGCGTTGTTTATCGTTTGAGTGTCTGCTGGTTTGGAGAGACCTGTGTGATTTGCCTTGGAGACGTGCTGAGCATGAGGGGAAAGGTGAGATAGCAGAGGCGACTGCAGGCTCACGGTTGATCCTACAGAATGTGGAATGGATTGGGAAGTTGTGGCCGCGCTGTTGCTCAAGAGGTCGCCTATGAAGGGGACTATCATCAGGGGCATCCGCCGCTGGCGGGGTAAAACTAGCTCACTCACCACTGTGACTAGGTGCACCTTGTTCGACATGGCGAATGAGACTGATGTCGTCTCTCTTGACTGGTTCAGCCTTGTCTATGTGTGCTGATATGACGTGTTGAACAAAGTCATCGTGTGCAACTGTTGTGAAGCGGCACCAGTCCCAATGGCAAGAGTGAAGAGAGCTCATCGTCGGGTCAACGTTGCCGTAGGGGGAAATTACGCGCGCACGGCCCGTGACTAGTGACTGATCCACAAAACACCACCAACACACCACACAGGTTCATTACGCCATCCCACGTTGGCCCTCCTACTTTAACAAGTTACAGACTGCCTTCCATTTGATCGCGTGTGTATGCGTGTGTGTGTGAAAAATAATATAACTCTACTCGAGGAGCGCCCAACTTGCCGCTTCGATTTTGCGTTTTGCAACAACAACGACACTCATTGTCCATGTCAACACCGCCTTGCCCATATTGGTTAACCTCCCTCTAGCTCTCTCACGCACTCTACTCTACTTCCCTGCAGACCGTCGTAGACAACCGACCGCTGTCCGAACGTGAAAGTCAAAGAAGCCAAGAGATGAGCGACACTCCGACGTCAGCCACTGCGTCTGCGGTGGTGAGTGATATTCCGACCCCTTTTTTGCATTGAAATTGGGTCATTTGACTAAGCCACGTTCCCACTATCCCTTACTATCCTAGCAAACTCCAGGGCCCACTGGTACCACCACATCGCATTCACCAAACAAAAACAACGTTGTAATCGTCGTTGTCGCTTGCGTCGGCGGTTTCCTCCTCATCGTCGCCGTCATCCTTCTTCTCGTGCCATTCGCAAGGCGCCGGGCCGCGCAACGACAACCCAAACACGTCAAGGGTTCGAATTCAAGCAGTGGCACCTCATCGACGGCTCATAGTCGTCATGAGGTCCACAACCGTACCATCTCTGTCGATGCATCCGTGCCGCTCCTCGAACCGGAACCAAGCACCAACACAGAATACTCACGCTTTGGATCCACCATAGCGCAGTCAGGGACCACCATTCCACCAAGCGCACAGAGCACCCTCAACGCCAATTCCCTATCCTTTCCACGACGGTTCGCCCCAGCATTCAAGTCCTTCTCGGCACGCCCCTCTTCCCCCGATTTGGAACCTGGTCTATCCCGTTCCTTTCGCTCCCCGCCTCAACCTCCCCTTCGTCATGCCCGCACACGCATCGCCCGCGCGCCGATGGACACACTCCCTGAGGATTCGGTCACGGATGGCTCGCCACAGCGCGGCCCTTCCCCGACCGCGACGAGCACGGAATCACACCCACCCGCGCCCACACCCACAAGCTGGTTGCACATCCCAAAAACATCAAACATACCGCTCATAGGGGCATTCCGTGGGAGCATCTCCTCTCTCACAAGCGCTGCATCTTCTTCCCTTCCCACGATGCAGCATTACCCGTCCTTCAGCAACAGCAAAAACGCGCAGAGCTCGAGTGCGTCGACCAGGTCATCGCAGACATTCCACACCGTCGTCTCAGATGGCACACCGGGCCCCAATTCTAGTTCGCCACCGTCCGAGCATTGCGAACTCCAGCCCCCGGCTTCGGCGGCACGGCTCAAACCCAGTGGCGTGGGAGAACGCATTCCGCAGGTTTACTCGAATGGCCTTCACCCCTCACGCCAGGCGAGCATGGTATATAGCCATAAATCTTCGATGCTGTCTGTTCCTGGGGGACAGAGGCCGTTGAGCGGTACGGTGGCAAGCGGATCGTCGTCGCTATCCCTCTACTCGGATGCCAGGTCGCAGCTGGGTGCTGGGGAAGAAGGGAGATGGAATGGTAGTATGGATGGGGGCAGTGGCAGTGTTCGAGGGAAGCAATCGTAGCGTATGAATGCCCCCGAATCAGTGATGATGGTGATGTCGTTGATAGGACAGTTGGTTTGTGGCTCCCTTTGTTGGGGAGCAGTCTCATCGCGGTTGTATCTCATTTTAGTTTTACTACGCATCATTAATGCATCATTTCTTATCCGAGCTCACCGAGTATATATCACAACCTCTACTTTTTCGTATCATATCTCGAACGCTCTATTACGCTTCCATACCACACATACGTATTTCCAAACAAATGTAGAGCCATTTCCGCCCCTCCCCTTACTTTCCATGTCCTTCCATTTTCCCAAACTGCTGCCGTTATCCGAGAACAAGCAAGGATTGCGCATCTCTGTATGTATTCCCCGCATGTGAACCCGGACGTTTTACGGCGCTCGATGTCACCCAGATTTAGAAGTACGAGTGACAAAATTCAGCGCTGGAAACGACTGACGCTCGTGGACGTGTTCCTGGTCTGTGCAACCCGCTGCCGTAAACAACACAACAACGTTTTCGTGGAGGGCCAGGTCGAGAATGCCACGCAGCATCTTTGATACGTTTTCGGGCGGCCAGCCGTTTTCAAATGTCGCCTCGTTTCTTAAACCCCGGCTCGGACTAGGCGACCGTGTTGTGTGGCCACACTACTACTGGGCAGCCTAAGTATCATCCTCATATGAAAAAAAAAGGTTCTTTGACCCCCCTTCACCTGCAAGGGCCGTGCAAGCACATCTGGAAGTAGGAAGGGTAACTATTTTTGCAATCGCTGAGGACCCCATCACTCGTAACATCCCTTTTCCAATGCCAACTGGTGATTGGTGACCTATTTGCCGTCCAATCTTTGCACGTGGGTGGAGAGACTCGTCCCCAACTACCCCAATATAGGGCGGCGCAAGGGGCGTATCCTTGGCAAATGGGTTTCGATGCCTCATTTTCCCGCCTTATTCTGCTTTTGACTGATGGATATGGGCAGAGAAACTAGGGAAGTTTTTGCTCAAAACGTGATTACCCCAGAATCAGCCATTTGGTCGATCTTGCGTGATCATTTACGTTACAGGGCATAGAGGATTACTCACTATATCATATCAAAATCATGGATATGTAATCTCGCTACTGTGGTCTCAAGATTTCCCTTTTTTTTTTTCATCCCAGTTCTGTGACTTCTGTCTATGTAGGGGGATCTCTTCGTCCTGTTCGGTTTCCTCGGGGTCAGAGACCAATTACCTTCCTTTTTGGGCTGTCGCTGGTGCGTACATATGTATATACTCATGCCGTCATCAATCTATTGACATCCCGTCAATGCACTGGCAAACCGTCGCCGAGACAGATCTTCCTGCCAGTGCATTACGGACAATGAGTTTTACCCCGGCTCTCACACTCACCCTAACACGCGCAACGCATGTGCACTTGTTGACTTTGGTGTCTGACAGTATCTCCGGCTCAGGCCCGAGCACCAGCAACGCGCCTCAAAATGGCGCGTACAATAATGTTGCCCTGGCTTAATCCTGATCTGTAAGTTACACATTGCCGTTCCTGTCGGACGCTGCTACCCTTGATCGTCTTTTATCTTAAGTCTTTTGCCACTGGCGTACCCTGAAAGTAAATTCACGATAATAGCCCAAATATCAAATGATTCAGCCCCACGACTCCACTGCGCGAAGGCGGGTAAGGTGGATGGGTAACACCAGTCCGCAGTAGTGCGCCACTAATGCGCCACTTGTGCAACACGTACGCAGGTTCAGTTGGGGTGATATCGTGGGCGACTCGGATTGCCCATCTAGGTCGATCGCACCTGCATCGAATCGCTTTTACTTACCCTGCAACTCTGACGACTCGGAGCATCTCTGATCTCCGTCTGTCATGCGCACAACCTTTTATCTATCTCTTAACATTATCCCCCTCGCCCTCTTTCTAGTGCACCCTCTGCCAGGGCACGGACGCAAAACGCGCCTTTGAAATACAAGATCCGAAGAGACATCACGCACAACAGAAAGTTCTCCCCAGAAACAGACCCATGATACGCGAGCGTCAGTGTACCCTCCCCTATCAATCAGTCTGGCGCGCGAGTTGAGTATCTGACACTAAACTACTGGGGATCCACCATTGGACGACAACCGTTGACGCGGTACCGATGACGATACTGATAGCGAGCGGCGCATCGAGTTTCCTGTCACGGATGCGAGCTTCGACTGGAGGGACCATGCCATCTACTTTTTGTTCGTGATCTGCCCCGATGGGAATGTATAAGGGCCTAGGCCTAGGATTGGACGGTCCAGGTTGTGAGGGTTACGTTTTCAGTGACGCCACGGGCGCAGCGCCATCCGTCGTAACCTGTTCTGCATCACCACGTTTTGCCACTCGACTGTGTGCTCGCCGCTCGGCATTTGGGGGGAGGGGTGGGACACGGCATCCGACTGTGGGCGTACGGCTTGCGGACGGCATGGTTTGCTGCGGAAAACAAGCTTCGCGATGTATTTTATGGGTTTGAATATTATATATTTCATATACACGCCGCAGCGGCCATGAAGCCGGACCCGGACGCTGGTATGAACATGGATAGCTTCCCGCGGATGTCTCCAGAAATTGTGTACCACAAGCCACGTACGCAAATGGGACGCGCTGCCGTACAGGTGACGAGATGAGTCGAGGCGAATGAGACATACGGGAACCATGGCATGCGACGCGGTAACCGGTGTCGAACTGTACACCGCGCGATGCGATGCAGCGGCGTCATCTGTGCAGAGAATGGGAGGAACCTTCACGATTCATACCCAAAAGGCGTACGTCGAAGCTCCATCCGTTTAGCGTGAACCGACATGGGGGCGACGATGGATATATGTGATACATAACGGGATGGGTCGGTGAGCCACCCGAATTACGTGACCTTGAAATTGCACTCGGTGACTGGTCAAGACGAGCATGGGCGTTGGGGATCAATGCGATCAGAACGTCTGAATCGCAAAAGATATACATATGCCTCGAGGCCGTCTGTGCGATAACAATTTTCTCCCCTCACTTTTTTTTTGGTTTTTTGCGTTTCCTTTTTTTACCGTCCTCAGCTGTGGGCAATTCAATTGGGTGTCTTTGGCGTCATGTGGGTTACGGCAAGTCTGGGATGTGCATGTGCGCGTCATCGGTAGCCGTAAAGATGCTTGGCGCGCGATTGGAACGTGGCCTGTTGGCGTATCGTGTTCGGGGAGTCCTTCCCGGTAAGTATTAGCCACCATCACAACCAATATAGCGCGAAAACCTGATACGCAGTATCAGCTCCTGCGGACATGAACGAGTTTCAGGACGTTCCTTAAATATCATAACACCCTTTGCCTCGTGGCCCCTCACCATATCTCGCGCTGGCAGGTGGACCCTTGCGACGGGGTTGGAGAGTGGAGAGGGATATATGCACGTCACAGCCAGGCCTTCTTCCTGGGCAGGCCCACCTCGGGGTCCTTGACTTCACTCGGGAAATCAACGAACCCCAGGTCTCACCGGAAATGTGAGGTGCGATGACGGGTGACGTTATCGTCTTACATCACTCAAGGCACGCGTACGCTCATGCGCCTCCAATTGCCCCTTCCCACCCACCCCGCTCGTGGAAATCCTCTAGCGCTGGACGGTTTGTTTGCTTTCTTTTTTGTGTGTTGTTGTAGGGCCCCTTACGTGCTCCTAGCTGAATCAGGACTTCAGGGGACCTAGGGGCAGCGCTGGCTGCCTCCGTCACACCTGCGCTCACGGCATGGGAGTGGGGAAAAAACAGGACTGGGCGCACGAAATTGCTATGCTCTGGCAGCTGATTCAACGTCACACCAAAAACTACATATTTTCAAGGCCCCAAATAAACCGACAAAGCGGAGCACCAATAAAACCAAAATAAAAATGCACCCGACGGATGACTGTTCTCTCTCAGGCCTGTCCAATAGAGATGGATAGATGCACGTATATAAGGAGAGGGGGGATCTAGGATGGGTCAACCGATATCCTTGCCCTGACGCTGTTATGGATGAGACAAGTTTCCTTCTCCCGCCGTGCTCTTGCTCTGGCACGTCACCTGGGTCGATGCAGCCCCACCGGCTGCTCCCCACTGAATCTAGTTCTTCTCGTGTGCTCGAAGCGGCAGCTCCGCCCCGACTACGTGGCTTACGCGAGATCGTAAGCCTCTTCAGGGATTCCGTACCAGGTTCGTTCGTCCTTCCTCGTTCTCATCCCCATCATCCACCACCGATCATATCACCCACTCACATCGGTTTGTCTTGAACCTCTAGTCATCTTCTCATATATTTTACAAAACTCGATCCAAACTGTCTCCATTTCCATCGTCGCGCGGCTTGGTTCGGACCAACTCTCCATCGCCGCCTTCTCCCTTATGTTGGCATTTGTAACCGGCTAGTAACTGGCTCCTTTCGCCCTACTACTAAGTATCCCACATATTTGTTTTTGTAACGTACAGGGTGGACAGTCGCGCTTGGCGGCTCAACCGCCCTGGATACGTTAGGTTCCCAAGCATTCACAGGAGGGAAGACCCCCACAGACCTCTCTGTCCACCTCCAGCGCTGTGTGATAATGCTGTGGTTACTTTTCGTCCCCGTCGGCATCATGTGGTCAAACATGGCGCCTATCTTAATAGCCCTCGGTCAAGAAGAGGGGCTTAGCCGGGATACCCAACAGTACTTGCGCGTGCTACTCTTGGCAGCTCCGGGCTATATCGGCTTTGAAAGCCTCAAGAAGTACTTGCAATGTCAAGGTATGACGCAACACAAGGTTATGTGTTCTCCTCTGTAAGCATGCCGTTGACCCGCACTTCGCGCCAGGAATCATGGACGCGTCCACTTACGTGCTCATTCTCGTCACCCCCATCAACATCGCGCTCAACGTCTACTTTGTGCACCACACCGATCTTGG